>JAAUYJ010051986.1_pt1 | contig 16088 bp, 13 predicted proteins | sample 7278031 | NCBI WGS metagenome assembly JAAUYJ01 (sample SAMN14350222, study PRJNA611818) | marine sediment metagenome | isolation source: surface marine sediment (1.8m) | place: French Polynesia: Moorea | collected 2018-08 | reverse complement strand
TTTCTCGAATCAAAACTGATTTACCAATCCCTGCACATCCAGACACTAACGCCATGGCATTATTGCCTTTACTGACGGTATCAAATGTTTTAATTAAGAGTTGTTTTTCTTTTTCTCTACCATAAAGCTTTTGAGGTATTTGAAACTTGTAGGAAATGTCTTTTTTCCCTAAAGAAAAAGGTTTAATTTCATTAAAATTTTGTAATTGTTTTAAACAGTTTTCTAAATCAGTTTTGATTCCCCTAGCACTTTGATATCTTTCTTCTGCTGTTTTTGCTAATAGTTTCATTACTAAATATGAAAGCATGGGAGGTATTTCTGGATTAATATCGTGAGGTGGAATAGGTGTTTTAGCAATATGAAAATAGACTAATTCCAAGGCATCGTCACTGTTAAAAGGAAGGGAACCTGTCAACATTTCATAAAAGGTGACACCTAAAGAATAGAAGTCAGTATGATAGTCAATTTTTCGGTTCATTCTTCCTGTTTGTTCTGGGGACATATATGCTAAAGTCCCTTCAATTAAATTAGGGTTAAATAAGTAGCTATCTTCTGATTTCAATTGAGTAGAAATACCAAAATCAATTAACTTAACAAGTTGAGTATTTGGACAAACAATAATATTACTTGGATTGATATCTTTGTGAATAATATCGAGATCGTGTACTGCCGCTAATCCTTCACTAATTTTAATGGCAATTTTCAAAAAGTTTACTAAGGTTAGCTTTTGTTTTTGACGCAATTTTTCTAATGATATTCCCCCAAAGTCTTCAAGAATAATCATTAAGGTATTCTGATAGGCTTCCATGCCATAGGTTTTAATCACTGCTGGCGATTCTAGACGATTTAGTATTTTATATTCTTGTTTAAATTGTGATAGAGTGATGGGATCGGGATAAGTTTCTTGTAAAATTTTTAGGATAACAGGCTGTTTATCTTGGCCTCGAAAACCTTTATAAATTAAGGATTGAGGGCTTTCATAAAGTTTTTGGACAATATGGCAATTATTAATAATCATATTCATTTAATTACTACCAATTTAATCTAATTTTTTAACAACTTAACTCGCCTGCGATAAACGCTATATCATGGCTAATAACTGTGTTTCAGTGAGTTGTTTAATCCCTAATTCTTGGGCTTTAATCAATTTAGAACCTGCATTTTCTCCCACTAATAAATAATCGGTTCTTTGACTAACGGAACTCGTTACCTTTCCACCACCTTTTTCAATTAAAGCTTTCGCTTCATTACGTTTTAAAGTAGGCAAGGTTCCAGTAATAACAACAGTTTTGCCCAATAAGGGACCCCCAATGGCTTCAACAATGGTGGTTTGAGATTGGGTTGCCTCTAATTGTAACCCAACCTTTTTCAATTGTGTGATCAAATGATGATTATCTTCAACGCTAAACCAATCGATTATCGATTGGGCAATTTCTTCTCCTATGCCATAAATAGAACTTAAAGATGCGTAAGAAGTTTGGGATAATTGAGCAATATTCGTGAAATTATCTGCTAATAAATTAGCTGTGACACTGCCTACATAACGAATACCTAACCCATATAAAACCCGTGCAAAAGGTTGCCGTTTACTGCCTTCAATAGCCTTAATTAAATTATTTGCTGATTTAGCCCCCATGCGTTCTAAATTAGCTACTTTTTCGGGTGTTAACTGATATAAATCAGCGATAGAATGAACCAATCCATTATTAATTAATAGAACGACAATTTTTTCCCCTAACCCCCGAATATCTAAAGCATCTCGTGAAGCCCAATGAACCAAACTACCCCGTAAAATAGCCGGACAAGACAGATTAACACATCTAATCACCGCTTCTCCTGGCGCACGAACTAACAGAGAATTACACTCAGGACAACGCTTTGGCATTTGATAAGGTTGTGTGTTGGGGGGGCGTAATCCTTCCAATACGCGAACCACCTCTGGAATAATCTCCCCTGCTTTACGAATAATCACCGTGTCCCCCACACGAATGTCTAGATCACTAATGCGATCGCCGTTATGTAAGCTGGCTTTTTGTACTGTGGTCCCGGCTAAATGAACCGGTTTCATGACTGCCATGGGGGTTACAGCCCCCGTTCTTCCTACGTTTACCGTAATGGCTTCTACCACTGTCGGGGCTTCTTCTGGGGGATATTTCAAGGCGATTGCCCAACGGGGGAATTTTTGAGTAAAGCCGAGGGTTTTTTGTAAGGCGTAAGCATTGATTTTTACCACCACTCCATCAGTCATATAGGGTAAATCTTTTCTGCCTGTTTCCCATTGGTTAAAATAGTTGGCAACTTCATCGAGGGACTTACATAATTGACGGTGAGGGTTAACTAAAAATCCACTGGTTTTTAGGTAGTCTAAGGATTGCCATTGTGTTGTTAGGTTTAAATCATCTAGATGTAATGTGTAAGCAAAAAATTGTAAACGTCTTTGGTCAACAATTTTAGGATCTAACTGTCTTAATGTCCCGGCGGCTGCGTTACGAGGATTGGCAAATAAAGCTTCTTTTTTTACCCGTTTTTCTTCATTGATACGCTCAAATTCTTCTAGGGGTAAAAAAGCCTCCCCTCGCACTTCTATAATGGGGGGAGGATTGTCTAAGTTTAGTCTTAAAGGAATTGAACGAATGGTACGAACATTGGGAGTAATATTTTCTCCTGTGCTTCCATCTCCTCTGGTAACACCACGGATTAATAAGCCATTTTCGTAAGTTAAAGCTAAAGCAGAGCCATCAATTTTTAACTCACAAACATACTCAATCGTTTCTAAATTTGTATTTTTTGCAGATCGCTGCCATCTGTTTTCCCAAGCTTTTAATTCATCCAAATTAAAAGCATTTTCTAAACTATAAAGGGGAATATTATGGCTAAGAGAAACAAATTGAGAAGCTGGTTTTTCTCCGACTCTTTGTGTAGGACTATCGGCGGTTATAAACTGAGGATTATGTTGTTCTAAGGTATAAAGTTTTCGATACAATTGATCATAAACAGCATCCTCCATAATAGGATTGTCAAGAACATAATAAGCGTAATTTGCTTGTTGAAGTTGTTGACGAAGTTGTTTGATCTGTTGTTCAACCGTTGATTGATTCACCTTACTTTCCTTTAATCAATAGGTTCTATTTTTTTCATTTTTTTGGCATCAATTATCTATTTTATTTACCTCCAATATATAAACATTGAAATAGCATTCTTGGCTCTAAAAAATTTACAGGTATTAAGAATGTAAATCCTAGATCCAAAATCATTTACCATTAAGACAAATGTTGACTAACAAACTGTTTCATTTCTTCTATTATTTCTGGGAAAAATGGATTCTTGCTTTCTATGGGTTGAGGAGGATTGTCTAAACTATAAAGATTTTCTTCTAAAACAACTCGAAAATGTGTCACAAAAAAACTTTCTTTAATGCGAATAAAATGTGCTTTTTGCTCTTTTTGAGGATGGTGATCAATTAATAATTGTACTTCCTCAATCCCTGCTGCTTCATCACACTCAGAATGAACAGCAAATACAGGTTGATTAATATCATTATAGCGTTCATTTTTGCTAGGGTATTTTTGTTCAATTTCCAAGATTAATTCTGATAATCTTTCAGAACTTTCTGTTGGAGCCCAAGCATAGGCATGAGGTTTATTGCCGACAAAATCTCCTCTTTCTTTCTCTTTACTTTTATCACGAAATCTCTTAATCATCTCCACAAAAATATTATCTTTTCTAACGAATATTTCTGCAAAGTCTCCAAAATCTAAAGCAGCAGAAAAAAGAAATAAAGCCCCCTGAATATCATCAGGATGATTAATAACATAATGGGTACTTAACGCACCGCCAGTTGATAAGCCTCCAATAGAGACAGTATCACTCATTTTTTTTGCTTCCGCCACTGCATATTTTACTGCTTCTTTCCACTGAGTGAAAAGGGTTTCATCTGTCATAGCAGCCATCGCTTTTTTCTCATCTTTTAAACCATGGCCAGGAAGCAAAGGTAAGAAAACATTAAAACCCATCTTATAAAATTTTTCTGCAATAGCAGTTACAGAAAAAGGGGAATCCGATAACCCATGAATTAAGACGATACTATTAGGGGTTTTTTTTCCATCATTAAGTAATTTAGGTTCACAAAGGGGTCTAATTTCCTGATTTTCCAGTTTTAAAACCTCTTTGGAGTATTCTTCCCAAAATATACCTGTCATAATCTCTTATCCTAATTTAATATACATATTTAATTTAACCATAAATGTTGCGCTTAAAAGTCAATCTTAATGCTTCATTTCTGATTTAAATGTTAAGTTAAGTATTGACAAGATGTTAAGATATGTTATGAGCTTGAGGTTTCCTCGCCATATCCAATCGATCAAGAAAAGAAAAATCTTCCTTGTTTCAAGCCTCCAACTTGAGGGATCGGTAATTCTAAATTCTGATTGACATTTTTAGTGTTGATTATCGTAGTATAGAAGGGATTTTAAAAAAAGTAACTAACAAGAGTGCAGAAACTAACCTCACTCAAGAACAAATTAACTTTTTTATTTTAGGTTCCAATTTTACTTAAGCTATTTAGGAGTAAAAATCTTGGTAAATATTCGCTGTGGTAAGATCGTATTTAACAACATTCAAAGTATTATCTTTGATAAAGATGGAACCCTAGAAGACTCGCAAAACTTTTTGCGAGAATTAAGCATCCGTCGCGCCCGTTTATTAGATGCCAAAATTCCTGGTATTGGGGAACCTTTATTGATGGCGTTTGGCCTACAAGATAATCAATTAGATCCTACCGGTTTAATGGCTGTTGGTAGTCGTCAGGAAAACTTAATTGCTGCTGCTGCTTATATTGCTGAAACGGGAAAAAGTTGGTTTGAAGCTCTAGAAATAGCTGAAAACACCTTCACAGAAGTTGATAAATACTTAGAAAAAGATGCCACCAAATCTCCCTTATTTGCGGGTAGTTTGGATGTCTTAAAAACCTTATCAGAAGCGGGCTTAAAAATAGGAATTCTTTCAGCTGCCCCAACTAAAGATGTACAAAGATTTGTCAAAGAACATAATCTTACTGATTATATTCAACTGATGATGGGAGGGGATCAAGGGTTAAGCAAGCCCGATCCCCAACTATTTATCAAAGCCTGTCAACAACTCCAAATATCACCAAATCAAACCCTTATGGTAGGAGACTCACAAGGGGATATTATTATGGCTAAACAAGCAGGGGTTGCAGGAACTATAGGGATCTGTTGGGGCAATTTCTCTACCTTTCATCTTGAGGAGGCGGATATGATCATTACCCAAATTGATCAAATTCAAATATAGAATTGCAAAATAATAGAGAAAGTTTTCCTATTCTGTAGTTTAAGGTGTAAGATGATACGTTAATCTGTATAGCTATTGGAGAGGGTAAAGAAAATTGTCTCGTCGTTATTTATTTACATCTGAATCGGTTACTGAAGGTCATCCCGATAAAGTGTGTGACCAAATCTCTGATACCATCATAGACACCCTGCTCAATGAAGATGATCAAAGTCGTGTTGCGGCAGAGGTTGTGGTCAACACAGGTTTAGTTTTGATCACCGGGGAAGTCACCTCAAAAGCTCATATTGATTTTGCCAAATTGGCCCGCAAGAAAATTGCGGAGATTGGTTACACTGATGCCGATAATGGTTTCTCTGCCAATAGTTGCTCCGTTTTAGTGGCCTTAGATGAACAGTCCCCCGACATTTCCCAAGGAGTTAGCCAAGCTCACGAACAACGTACAGCCCTCAGTGATGACGAGTTGGATCGGATTGGGGCAGGGGATCAAGGGATTATGTTTGGTTATGCCTGTAACGAAACCCCTGAATTAATGCCCTTACCTATTAGTTTAGCCCATCGTTTCGCCCGTCGTTTAGCTGCGGTTCGTAAAACTGGCGATCTCGCTTATTTAAGACCCGATGGTAAGACTCAAGTCTCTATTGTCTATGAAGACGGGGTTCCTGTAGGTATTGATACCATTCTCGTCTCCACACAACACGATGAAACCATTGGTTCGATCACCGATAACGACGGGGTTCAAGCTAAAATTAAATCCGATCTCTGGGATGCAGTAGTTTTACCTGCTTTAGCTGACATCGATCTTAAACCCTCTCAAGAGACTCGTTTCCTAGTTAACCCTACCGGAAAGTTCGTCATTGGTGGTCCTCAAGGGGATGCTGGGTTGACCGGTCGTAAAATTATTGTAGATACCTACGGCGGTTATTCTCGTCACGGTGGTGGAGCATTTTCAGGCAAAGATCCCACTAAGGTTGATCGCTCTGCTGCTTATGCTTGTCGCTATGTGGCTAAAAATATTGTGGCCGCTGGTTTGGCAGATAAGTGTGAAGTCCAACTGAGTTATGCTATTGGGGTTGCTCGTCCTGTTAGTGTTTTAGTGGAAACCTTTGGTACTGGTAAGGTAGAAGAAACTAAGTTATTAAAGGCGGTTCAAGAACTGTTTGAGTTACGCCCTGCGGGTATTATTCAAACCCTTAACTTGCGTCAACTGCCTTATCAACGAGGTGGACGTTTCTATCAAGATGTGGCTGCTTATGGTCATTTTGGACGCAACGATCTTGATCTTCCTTGGGAAGCAACAGATAAGGCTGCCTTACTTAAGGATGCTTTATTGAGTGTGGGTGTTTAATCCTTAATCCTTAATGGTCGAATATATCTTGAGGGGAAAAGAATTATAGTCTTTTCCCCTCAATTTTTGTGTGTTTTTAGACCAGATCCGCTGATTATCGTAGAGTAATATTCTTTCTCCCCCTGCCTCCTCTGCTTACCCTGCTCCCTCTGCCTTCTTAATCTGATTGTCTTTACTTGATAACGATAGATGTACCTATAGGTTACTTATTCAACCAAAGAGTTTACTATAAGGAGAGAGGATACCTCAGTGCCTCATCTCATTGGCAACAGTTACACAGTCTCTTGTATAGTGTGAATGTCTTGTTGTCTGCAAACCTCCAATTCTTAGATTTTGAGAAGGATAAAGCAAATATGGAATCTAAAGTTCAAGAACAAACGACCCCAAAAGACTTAAGTATAGAAGCCCCAGGAACCCTGACTAAAGCCCCTAGTATGGGAGATCAGCCTTGGCAAGAATGGTTAGCCCCTGCTGTAGAAATCCTGGCGAAAGTTCCTGAATATGTTGGACAATTCTTTAGCGAATATAAACAGCCTTTGACGACTCTAGGATTATTACTTTTAGCGATTATTAGCGTCAAAATTATTGTCGCTGTTTTAGGGGCGATCGATGATATCCCCCTTTTAGCTCCTCTACTAGAAATGGTTGGCTTAGGTTATAGTGCCTGGTTTGTTTGGCGTTATCTCTGGAAAGCTTCTAACCGCAAAGAGTTATTAACGGAATTCGATGCTATTAAAAATCAAATGTTTGGTGATAACGCCTAACTTTGACCTTGTTTAATCTTGATTTTAATCCCTCCGAACCCTAACAGTCGGAGGATTTTTTTGGTTAATAAAAGATTAACAAAGTATTATTAAAAACCCCAAAAAATTAACTTAAAATTTTTCAGTAGAACTTGGGAGGGTTATGAGCAATTAGCCTAACATGGTGAACACAACTAACATTTTTTCGCTTTCTTATGATCCTCTCGAAATACTTAAGACAAATACTGCAATTATCAGTTATCGTTGTTTGTCTATTAGTGGGATTTTCTAGCTCTGCCCAAGCCATGAGAATTGGTTTGAGTCTTTTAGGAACTTACGAAACAGGAATATTTGACGATAGCGCAGCAGAAATTCCTGCCTATGATCCCAATACTCGTCGCCTATTTGTCACCAATAGTGCTAACAATGGGGTTGACATCTTAGATATTAATAATCCAACTAACCCCACATTCATTGGTAATATTGCAGCACCTGGGGTTAATAGTGTGGCAGTTCAAAATGGTCTTGTAGCAATCGCTCAAGCAGCATCAGAAGTAACTGCTCCGGGGATCGTATCCTTCTTTGATACCAATGGAAACCCCATAAACACCGTTGGTGTCGGTTCATTACCAGATATGTTAACTTTCACTCCTGATGGTAGCAAAATTTTAGTAGCCAATGAAGGAGAACCCAATGAGCCGTACACGGTTGATCCAGAAGGCTCAATTAGTATCATTGATGTTGATACTTTGAATGTGATGACAGCCGGTTTTGGCGGATTTAACGATCAAATTGATGACTTAAGAGATCAAGGCGTAAGAATTTTTGGACCGAATGCAACGGTTGCACAAGATTTAGAACCAGAATTTATCACCGTATCGGCAGACTCTAGCACCGCTTGGGTCAGTTTACAGGAAAATAATGCCTTTGCGTTGGTAGATATTGCTAATGCTATGGTGACAGATATTATTCCTTTAGGTTTTAAGGATCATTCCTCACCCGAAAATGGCTTGGATGCAAGCGATCGTGATGGTGAGATTAACATTCAAAGCTATCCTAATCTCTTGGGAATGTATCAGCCCGATACTATCGATTCATACACAGTAGATGGCAAAACTTATATTGTCACTGCCAATGAAGGAGACGGTAGAGACTACGATGGTTTTAGCGAAGAAGAGAGAGTCGAAGACCTAACTTTAGATGGTGAAGCATTCGCCGATCCAGATATTCAAAATCAGGATCAATTAGGACGTTTAACCGTTACTAATACCCTTGGAGATACAGATAGTGATGACGACTTTGATCAACTTTATGCTTTTGGAAGTCGTTCTTTTAGCATTTGGGATGAAGACGGTAATTTAGTTTGGGATAGTGGAGACGACTTTGAGCGGCAAGTAGCTTTATTCTTACCTGAATTCTTTAATTCTGATAATGATGAAGCTACCTTTGACACCCGTAGTGATAACAGAGGACCTGAGCCAGAAGCCCTTTCTGTTGGGATGATTGGGGATCGAGTTTATGCTTTTGTTGGCTTAGAACGAGTTGGTGGGATTATGATTTACGATATTACCAACCCAAATCGCCCCTTTTTTGTTAGCTACAGCAATAATCGAGATTTTACTCAACCACCACAAACACCTGATGGTTTTAGCAATCCTTTAGCACTTGACTCAGGTCCTGAAGGTATCTTATTTATCACTAATGATGATAGTCCGATTCGGTCTGATTTATTAGTGGTTACCAACGAAGTGAGTGGGACAACGAGTATTTATGCTGTGTCTAAAGTCCCTGAACCAACTACCATTTTGGGTTTAATGATGGTTGGTTTAATCGGAAGTGTTAAAGCCTTGAAACGTCTTTAAAAGAGGCAGGAGTTGGACTGAACTGTTCTCCTAGAGGTAATCATCTATGCGGGCGCAACCTTTCTCAGCAACTCCTTTACTTGATACACAAAAATCATCCCTAACTATAATCTTTGAGTTGGCGGAGTGTTCAAGGAAACATCTTCGAGGGTACAACCCTAGAGGATGTTTTCTGGCCTAGGATTGCACTTATCTAGAACACATTAAAAAGATGAGGAAGTCTCCCAGAGAGGGAAATTTGTCGGCAATTTACTCACATCAGCAGTCTCAAACCCTCTTTAAAAAATCATAACTCCGAACTCCGAACTTAAATTGTTACTTTTTTAGGCATCTCAGGGCACTCTAAAACTGTAGTCTTTCCGATTGATAATACATAGGAGGAACAGTTGTGGATCAGCAAAAAATACTGGGCTATTTTATTGAAGAAGCTAAAGAACATTTAGAAATCTTAGAAGCAGGCCTTTTAGAGTTATCGGTTGTGGTTGAAGATCAAGAACGACTCAATGAAATGTTTCGCGCTGCCCACTCTATCAAGGGAGGGGCGGCTATGTTGGGTTATGGTAGTATTCAAAAAATTGCGCACCGTTTAGAAGATTCCTTTAAAATTCTCCGAGAAAATAGTGTTCGTGCTGATCAGAAATTAGAATCTCTTTTCTTAAAAGGGTACGATGTTTTACAGAATTTAATTGAAAAACTCCAAGGAACTTTCGGACTTAATGCGGAAGAAGCTGACCAAATTGTTAACCAATCAGAACCGTTTTTTGTTGAACTTCAAAATTATCTCAATCAAATTCTTGAACAAGAAACCACCGTCGGTAATGAGGATAGTTTTGCAACAGTTAGAGAGTTACTTAAACAAATGTTATCCTTATTCCAAGAACAAGATAATGATCAAAATCGCCAAAAAATGCAAGAAATTTGTAGTAAAATTGGTAAACTATTTCCCAGGATAAAGGAATGGCAAAAGTTAACCGAAAATGCCTCGAATGCCATTGCTAACTCTCAACATTCGTATAGCACCCTCGCTCCTGTAATTATTAAAGAATTAAAGCAAAATAGTGATTATATTGAACTCAAACAAGAAGATAAAATAAACTCTAGTGAAGCTTTAGAACAATTGGCATCTGCGCAGCTACCTTATGTATTAATAAGTTTAGATCCTAACCACATTACTGAAACTTTACGCAAGGTTTTAAGCCATCAACAGTTATCTCAAGTTGCCCAAGGGTTAACGTGATTGCGATTTTGAATAATTACGCATCAAAAAGGGAATTATTGACAGAAAAAATAGGAAGCCCAAGGCCAAGAAAAAAGAAAGGCGATCGCTTCCTGATAGTGCATCTATTCCACTAACTCCTAACCAGGTATAAGCGAAGGTTCCTGGAATGATTCCGATGAAAGTTCCTAAAGTATAAGATAGCCAATTAATAGAGGTTAATCCAAACAGAAAATTAACGATATTAAAAGGAGAAATGGGGGCAAATCTTACTAATAAAACAAACCTCATTGGTTGCTCTAATATAGCTGTTTGAAATTGGCTCAGTTTGTCTCTTTTATTAAATCGTTTCTGAATATAATCTTTGAAGCAGTAACGTGCTGATAAAAATGCCCCTAATGCTCCTACTGTTGCCCCAATTACAGACCAAAATGTTCCCCAAAAAAGACCAAATAATATTCCACCAACAATGGTTAAAATGGTTCCAGGAATACCAATAACCGTCAAAACAATATAGGCGACTATAAATATAGGAATCGTACAACATTGATAAGTTTTTATAAAATCAACCCAGAAATTACTATCAAAAAATATGTTTAGTTTTCCTAGGCAAAATAAACTAATCACTAATGATAGGGTAGCAAGAAACAAAAATTTAGCAGTTTTATGAACAGTAGAATTCTTATTTACAGGAGTTTGAGGTTTTGCGGGTTTGAGTTGAGTTTTCATAATCAGCCGTTGATTAGAGACTTAAGGATTTTCAAGTTGATTGTTTAAGGCTTTCTTGGCTATTTTCGTAACATAAACAGTGACTAAGACAGTGGCAATTAATCCTATAATATATAATCCCCATTCTAAAGGGGTTTTTTCTCTTCCTCCTGCTCCTAAAGTGGCAATATTTCCGATTAAAGAACCTATATAGACATACATAATAGTGCCCGGCATCATACCAATCCATGATGCCAAAATATAGTCTTTTAAAGACACTTGAGTTATGCCAAAAGCATAGTTTAAAATTACAAAAGGAAACACGGGAGATAATCGAGTTAAACCAACAATTTTCCAACCTTCTTTGGCGACGGCATCATCAACAGCCTGAAATTTTGGATATTTTTTTATTTGTTCAGAAACCCATCCCCTCATTAAATAACGTCCAATTAAAAAGGCAAAAGTTGCTCCCAATACAGAAGCAATAGACACCAAAATACACCCTTTAACTACATCAAAAATTGCCCCTGCGCCTAGGGTTAAAATTGCCCCAGAAATTAAAAATACTGCTGCTAAAACATAAACAATAATAAACGCAAAATAACCAATAGTTCCTAAACTATCTATCCATCGTAAAATATTTTGTAAGGTTTCATTGATATTAAATGATTGAGCAATACCTAACTGTTTTGCTACAATAATGAGACTAGCAATTAACACAGCAATCCCTCCGAATTTTATCAGTAACTGAGTGATTTTTGTACTTTTAAACATGGTTTTATTCTCAATTAATTAAACTAATGAGCCTCCACAACTAGAACCACTTCCTGCGGTACATCCATAGCAATAAGCGGCGGTTTTCACTTCTTTAATAATGTCTAAGTTCCCCAGTTTTAATAATCTGTCAAGGGTTAATTTTTCTCCATTGGCTAAAGTAGCTGGTATGTTTTCCATTTGATTAAAATCACAATCATAGATATTACCTAAATAATCAACCGATAGTTGATTACGACACATAAGATGATCAATAGTTCCTGGGTTATAATGAGACTCTAAAAATTTCAGATAGGAAACATATAATTGTTTATTTTGTAAATAATATTTGGTTCTTCCTATAGGAATATTCGTAATAGTAAAAAGTTGATTAAAAACAATCTCAAAATTGTCTTGAAGAAAGTGTTTATAATCTTTTTGTAAATTTTTTTGATTGGGAGCTAAAGAAAAATCATTATTTTTAGGAATTGGTGGATTATAGACTAAGTCTAAGATAAGCTGAGGATCACTGCCATAGCCCAATTGATTGAGTTTTTGAATAGCTTTAATCGACGCATTATAAACACCTTTTCCTCTTTGTTTATCTACATTATCTTCTAAATAACAAGGCAAAGAAGCAACTACTCTTAATTTATTTTTAGCAAAATATTCAGGTAAATATTCAAAACCATCCTCAAAAAAAATCGTTAAATTAGAACGAATAATGACTTCTTTTTTCACTTTTCTAGCTGCTTCAACTAGGAGATTAAAACCATAATTCATTTCTGGCGCACCTCCCGTTAGATCAACTGTTTCAATCTGAGGAAAACTGTTAATAATGTCAATTAATTTTTGACAAATTTCGGGGCATAATTCTTCTGTTCTTTTAGGGCTTGCTTCTACATGACAATGATTACAAGCAAGATTACAACGTTTCCCTAAGTTAATTTGCAATATGGTGATTTTTTGTTTAGTTAACGGTTGTTCTGTTTTCTGATTAAAGGGTATTATTTCCCTGGTATTGGTAATAACCATTAGTTCAGTTTCTCCTCGTTATCTTTGGGTAGATTAAAAGTAGGGTGAGCCAATATCCTCTTGAAATTCCTAGACTATAACAAGCCCCATTATTGTTGAGGTTTAGCTCACCCAAAAATAGGATAGACTTAACAACATTCTCCAGGAGTACAACAGTCCATAGTTTCTGTCGTTTGAGTCAAATTATAATTCGTTCCTTTAGTTTCTTTAGCATGACGAATTGCTTTATTTTTACAACTGAATTCTGTGGCTTCTTCCAAGGGAATTTCTTGATAAGGTGGCAGTCCAATGATATCTTTTTGATAAGGACTTTCTGCATAGGTTAAAATCTGATAAGTTTTATCACAAACCGCCATTCTTTCCCCTCGACAAAAGATATGACCATCATCATCTTGTACTTGTTTCCAAGGACCTTTATAAATGATAGATTGTTTTCTTTCTAAACAAGGTCCTTCTTTTCCTTTATAAGCTCGAACCGTCAAAGAACGAAATTCAATACCATCAATAACTTGCCAAGGTTGTTCCTCTCTTTTAAGGATTTCTACTCCATAAAAACCAACATCTTCAAACATTCTCAAAAACTCATCTTCACGGAATGCTCCAGCAATACAACCACTCCATAAATCAGGATCATTTAATATATCTGGTGTGGCATCTTCATCACAAACAATGTCAGAAATAACAGCCCTTCCTCCTCGTTTTAAAACTCGATGAATTTCATTAAATAACTTTTGTTTATCCTCTGGGCGCACCAAATTTAAAACACAGTTAGAAATGACAACATCCACACTATTATCTGCTATTAAAGGCGATACTTCACGCAGGCGATCACATTCATTTTCAAAGCGACTTAAATCCTCTACTGACTTAATGGGATGCTGAGATAACCAACTTTCGATTAGTTCTAGATCAAGGGTTAAATCTTGTATTTTTCCCTTGACAAATTTGGTGTTAAAAGCTCCAATTTTTTCAGCAATGTCTTGTTGATATTTACGGGCTATTTTCAACATCTCATCGTTAAAATCAACGCCGATAACCTTGCCTTTTTTGCCCACCTTTTGGGCCAATATATAGCAATTTTTTCCAGTTCCTGATCCTAAATCTAAAACTGTTTCTCCCTCAGAAATATAACGGGTTGGATCACCACAACCATAATCTTTTTCAATGATTTCTTGAGGTAAAATATCTAAATAGTTACCTTCATATTCTGTGGGACAACATAAACTAGGTTGTTGAACCTTTGCCCCTTCTTGATAACGATCAAGAACCGTTTTTTCAATGTCATAACTAGGAGAATTAACAGATTGGGATGTTACCATATTTAACCCTAAAATACCTCAGATTTAGTAAACTAGAGAATAGAAGTGAGTCAGAATGCTCAAAGCACTTTTTCACTTTATCAGGAAATGCTATGGATTGTATTATCATTAAAAGGAAAAGAAGTGAAAATTTCCTGAGATTTCTCTGAACTTTACTTAAGATATCATCTATTCGCTATCCATCACTAACTATGTCTGAGTCTTTTATCCCAGAAACAAACCCTGACTTGTCTGAAATATTAGCTGATTTACAGTCATTAAAAGATAAAGTAGCTGATTTAGAAGAAAAACTTAAATTAGTTTCAGATATCGATAGATATAGTCAATTACAGCAACTTTTAAAGACAGGCAACTTTCAAGAAGCAGATCAAGAAACTACGAGGGTAATCCTTGACGCAGTCAACCGCAGTAGGGACAATCTAACCCCCGATGATATGAAAAAGCTGCCCTGCAATATTCTGCAAGTGATTGATAGACTATGGCGAGACTATAGCGGCGCTCGCTTTGGGTTTAGTATTCAGTTGCGTCTTTATTACGAGGTGGGAGGGAGTATCGATACCTTACGCAGTCAAAATATGGATGTCTTAGGAAAATACGGCGATCGTGTTGGCTGGCGTAAGGAAGGACAATGGCAAGGGGGTAATTATCATACTTTCGATTTTACCCTATCTGCTCCAGAAGGATGTTTTCCAGCAATTTGGTGGAAGTCTCCTTATGGGTTTAAAATGGAAACTTTTTGTTTTATGCGTTTAATTGAATGTGAGTTAGTGCAATGAAAAATATTCTTAAAATTCTAATTATTTTTGCTTGTTTCTATTATCCAATCGGACAAACTTTAGCACAGGGTCGCTTTGACCGTCCTAATTTCTTTCGAGATGGTCAACGCTTGATGGATCAAGAGATTCAAAGATTACAACAACAATCTGAGACCAGTAATATTGAACATCCGTCTCAACTTTTAACCATTGATACGGGAGAACTTCGTTGGCAAAAATTATTGTTTCGAGATGGTAATTTTTCTGTTTGGATACCTCAAGGAATACAGAGTAATGAAACGGTTAACATTAGTTTAGGAGAAAATAATTTATCTTTTGAAGTGTTAGCCAGTCATCCCCAGAATTACCGTTTTGTAGCTGCTTATTCTGATATTTTAAATAGAGATCAAATCATCAATCCAGAGGAATTGCTGATTCAAGTAAGAGATGGGATTGTTCAGGAAACTAATTTTACATTAATGACCGATGAATCCTTTACTTGGCAACAGTATCGGGGGAGAAACTTAACGATGAAAGATGAGGATGAGTTGATTAGTTTTCGGGTTTATTTAATTGATAATAGAGTCTATGTTTTAGCAGGAGGTCAAAAGAATCAAACGGCAAACGTTCCGGAAATAATTGTTAGTTTTTTTGATTCTTTTCGTCTTCTTTAAGCTTTGATATTTTAAGCACTAAATTAATATCAAATAATCAAGTAAGGGTTGATTTTTGCGTTTCTTCCTCTAGAAGCCTATAGTGGTTTAGCTATTTTAGCAACTAAACAAAAAAAATATCTCGATAAAGCTTTCATGCGAAGATTTCGCTTTATTATTGATTTTACCTTCCCTTCAACAGAGGTTGGTCAACAACTTTGGCAAAAAGTTTTCCCCCACAATCTCCTGTTGAAAACTTAGATTATCAATCTTTAAGTAAGATGGTTTTAAGTTATGGAAACATTCAAACTATTGCTATTGACGGGGTGACAAGAGTTGGAAAAGGCTCACCGTGAGGGATTTAGAGATCGGCGATCGCTAAAAAAAAG
>JAAUYJ010110327.1_pt1 | contig 16096 bp, 12 predicted proteins | sample 7278031 | NCBI WGS metagenome assembly JAAUYJ01 (sample SAMN14350222, study PRJNA611818) | marine sediment metagenome | isolation source: surface marine sediment (1.8m) | place: French Polynesia: Moorea | collected 2018-08 | reverse complement strand
CTATCCGTTCGCCGCCACCCGGCGCCTGACCCTGCAGGGTATTCCGGTGGAAGCCTTCCGCATCTCTTACGTCGGTGAGCAGGGCTGGGAACTGCACGTCGACTTCAGCTACGGCATGTCGCTGTGGGACCTGGTCTACGCACAGGGCGCCACGCCGGTGGGTATCGAAACCTATGCCAACACGCGGCGCATGGAGAAGAGCCTGCGCCTGCAGAACGCCGACCTCACGACCGAGTACAACCTGCTAGAAGCCGATCTCGCGCGCCCCAAGGTCAAGGCGGCGGACTTCGTCGGCAAGGCCGCCTACCTCGAGCACCGTGCCAAGGAGCACCAGGCCGCCACGCTCTGCACCCTGACAGTGTCCGACAACAGGGATTCCACGGGCGTGGCGCGCTATCCAGTCGGGACCCTATCGATCATGGATCCCGAATCCGGCGAGACCTTGGTCGATTCGCACGGCCGCCGTTCCTACACCACCTCGATCGCCTACGGCCCGACGGTCGGCAAGAACATCGCGCTCGGCTATCTGCCGCACGAGCACGCCGTCAAAGGCAAGACGTTTCAGGTGGAGTATTTCGGCGAGACCTACCCGGTGGAGGTGGCCGGCGTCGGCTACGCGCCGCTCTACGACCCGGAGAACTTGAACCCGCGGACATAAGGCGGCGGTCTTTGCGCCGCTGTCACAGCGTCGAGTGCGTGCCATCGACGGCAGGTGTGCGTTAGATCCACGCTCCGAAGCCGTCGCGAGGCATGCGAACCCCGAAGTCGGCTTTCCGGCCGAGAGCGATCTCGCAACAGGGCTGGGACCGACGATCCCTTCTAGCCGAAAGCCGAGATTTCAACTTGATGCGCAGTGTGCCCTTCGACCGCGCCAATAGACTCGGCCATTGAGCTTCCATAGACTGCCATCATCTTCCCTTCCAGTTCTTTTCGCTGCCCTGAGACGGTGTCTGCCGGTCCCTTACCGTGAGGGCTCGGGCGATATCGGACAGTCGGCAACGGGGAGGTGGCATTGAGTCGCAGGGCCTTTGTTTCGTTGTTTCTCGCTGCGTTTATCGGCAGCAATTTCGAGACCGACCTGGGGGCCGCCCGTGCCCAAGACGCCCCCGAGATCGTCGCGATTTCCGGCGTGCCGACCATGATCTATGGACAGCGCAACGAATGCGCGAAGGACGTTGCGCCATCCTATGAAGCGGTCCTGGAGGCAAATGCCGTGACCCGGCCACCGGAGCATGGCGCGCTTTCCGGAGGCGGCGTCAATGAACGGTACAGTCAAAGCTGCGACAGGCGCGTGCCGGTAAGAGCGATCATGTACACTTCCGATCCCGGCTATACCGGAACCGATTCCGTCACCTTTTGGGGACGGGATAGGGTCACGATCAAGGTCGTGCCGGCTGCGGCGGCGCAGACGCCGAGTTCTAGCGTGCCGAATGCGGTGGGTGCTGTTCTCGATCAAGCGCCGGCCCGACTTGACGATGGCTGGGCGGTCGCCGCCCCCTCTGAGGCGGGCTTCGACCCCGCGGCCTTGGCCGCCCTCACAGCGGAAATACAGAACAACGACATCCCCAACGTTCACGCCGTCATTGTCGAGCATGCCGGGCGCCTGGTGTACGAGCGCTACTTCTCCGGCTTGGACGAACGATGGGACCGCCCGATAGGACACATAAGCTTCGATCACGATAGCCTTCATGATCTGCGGTCAGTCACCAAGAGCGTCACGACGGCGCTACTGGGAATCGCGCTCGGCGACGATTATCGCGATGCCATCGAGCGGCCGATCATTGAATACTTCGAGGATCTCGAAGGAAAGTTCGGGGCCGGCGTGGAAGACATCACCCTGCGCCACGTCTTGACCATGACCGCGGGCCTTGAATGGAACGAGATCGACGTTCCCTGGACCGAGGACGACGAACGTCGGATGAATGACAGCCCGGACCCGATCGGCATGGTGCTTGGCCGTTCCGTCCGCAATCCAGTCGGCAGCCGATGGAACTACAACGGCGGCCTGACCCAGCTTTTGGCCGGCCTGATCCATCGCATGACCGGCAAGCACATCGACGAATTCGCCGAGGATACGCTGTTTGGCCCCCTTGGCATCACCAGTTACGAATGGCTGGGATCACCCGCCTGGAGCCCTGAGAAGTTCCCCAGCGCCGCATCCGGATTGCGCATGCGGACACGCGACCTCGCCAAGTTCGGCTCGCTGTTTCTGCACAAGGGAGTCTGGAAGGGGCTGCAAATCATCCCCGCGGAATGGGTCGAACTGTCCACCCAACGGCATGTCCAGAGCATCCCCTTGATCCCGGACGGCACCATCGGATACGGCTTCATGTGGTACGCCGGCCGGATCGCGGGAAACGATGGCTACCGCGTCATTGGCGCCCTCGGAAAAGGGGACCAGCGAATATTTATCGTGCCCGAGAAGGAAATCGTGGTGACGATGTTCGCGGGTGACTACAGAAATTCCCGGCACAGAAGCGGCAAGGAAGTTTTTGCCAAGGTTATGGACGCGCGGCTGAGCGTCAACTAGCCGGCCCATGATGCGGAGTCTTCGGTTTCTAAGGCCAGCGAGACACAGTGCGAAGGTTGTTGCGTCACCGGACGAAGGATTGTCCGTAATTGGCGGGGCGCCATCGCCGATGGCTATAGTCTCCGTCCAAAGACTGTTCGGATGTCCGCTCAACGGACACCAACCGACTTGGCGTTTTGGTAGCTTTGAATCTTTGATACCGGGCTCGGATAGGGCGGGCAAAGAAACGGCAACAGGAGGAGATCCAGAATGGACCGCTTCACTGGCGGGTGCCTTTGCGGCAACGTCCGAATTGTGGCCTCGGGACAGCCCTACCGGGTCGGCCTTTGTCACTGTCTCGACTGCCGCAAGCATCATGGCGCCCTGTTCCACGCTTCCGCGGTGTTTCCTCAGGATGCGGTTACAATCGAGGGCGAAACGCGCGACTACGCCGGGCGGTTCTTCTGTCCCCGCTGCGGTTCGTCCGTCTTCTCACGCAGCGCAGACGAGATCGAAGTGCACCTGGGATCCCTGGATGCCCCCGACCAACTGAGGCCGAGCTACGAGCTCTGGTGCGTCCGTCGCGAGTCCTGGTTGCCGCCGTTTCCGCTCACGAAACGATACGATCGCGACCGTGACGCGACGTGTCGCTCTGAGGACTAGGTCGCACGAACTGTGCGAAGGCGCCGTTACGAGGTGACAAGGAAGTCGGCCGCGACTGCGAGGTCTACGTGCTCGACCAGCGGCGCCCGGCGAAGATCATCGCCGAGAGCCCCCACGATCCGGAGAACCCGGCCCTGAGGGCTTAGGCGACATCCTCCGAGGTGATGTGCATCGCCTCGACGACCCGGTCGTAGGGGATCTCGGCGCGCTTGTTGGCCTCCTCGACGGCCTCCGCGCTCGGCCCTTCGAAGAGGCAGTAGCACTTTTCCTCGCCCGGAACGAAGGTCGAGCGCAGATAGCGCACGGGCGTGCCTGCCTCGCTCATCTCCGCCGTCGTCGCCTTCGCCTGGCCGGCCGCGGCCGACAGCTGGTCCGGGGTGATTCCCGGGAGATGGCGTTCCACCATATACTTGGGCATGGATCTTCTCCGGCGATTTCTTGTTTCCGAGGGGACGCGCCCTCATGCTCGTAAAGACGAGCATCACGCGATCATCGCCTAGCGGGCCGATGGACGGGCCATGAACCAGCACTACGCCGCCGTCTTTTCCGACCTGGAAGAGCACTCCGTCGCATGGAGCCGCGCCCCTCGCGAAGCCATGCTAGCGCTGATCACCGAGTACCGCCAGCTCGCCGAATCCATGGCCGGTCAGTACGGCAGCCTGCACATCAACTTCACCGGGGACGGGCACCTCTTCCTCTATGAGACGGCAGATACAGCGGTGCAGTTCTCTCTGCGCTTGATCACGACCTGGAAGGATAAGGCCGCGCCCTTCGCGGAGCGGCAGGGGGTGCCTTACATCGCCCTCCGCCTGGGCTGCCATTTCGGCGAGTGCGTGCAGCTCGACGACAAGTCGGCCTGGGTCGGGCGGGGCATTATCCTCGCCAAACGGGTCGAGGACGCGGCAGAACCCGACAGTCTCTACGTCACCGAGTCCGTGCTCGAGTTCATCGATGTGCCGCTCTACCGATTCGAGGAAAGCGGCGGCCATACCCTGAAGGGCGATCACCTGCCGACGCGCACCCTCTACAAGGTCACCGCCGTCGACGAGCCGGCCCTCCTCGCAAAGCCCGCCGAGGAGCTCACCGCCGAGTCCTGGTTCCTCAAGGGCGTGGCGCTCGTGGGCACGCGCCAGGAGAACACAACGGAAGAGGCCGATTGCTATCGCGAAGCTCTGAAGCTGCGGCCCGAACATGCGGCCGCGCACAACAATCTCGCCGTGGTGCTGCGCGCCGCGGGCGACGACGGGACCGCAGGGCAGCACTACCGCGAAGCCCTCAAGGCACGGCCCGACTATGCCGAGGCGCACTACAACTACGCCTTGCTGCTGCAGTCAGGCGGCCGTCTCGACGGCGCCGTCGACCATTACCGCGAGGCCTTGCGGGTCCGCGAGGACTACGCCGATGCGCACCACGGCCTCGCCAACCTGCTGGTCTCGCGCGGCGATTTCGGAGGCGCCAGGGAGCATTACGAAGCGGCCTTGCAGCTTCGCCCATCGAACCCGGAGATCCACAACAACTACGCGATCCTGCTCGAGGTGCGGGGCGATGTCGCGGCCGCGGAATCACAATATCAAGAGGCGTTGAGGCTCCGGCCAGACTATCCCGAGGCGCACTACAACTACGCGATCCTGTTGGAGAACCGCTCGGAGCCGGATCTGGCGGAGGCGCACTACCGCGAAGCGCTGAGGGTCTGGCCGGACTATCCCGAGGCGCACAACAACCTGGGCATTCTGCTGCATCTGAAGGGCGATTTGACCGAGGCCCGAACGCATTACGCCGAAGCCATCCGGTTGCGGCCCGACGACCCGGAATCGCATTACAACTACGGTCTGTTGCTCCGCGCTAGCGGCCGCGAAGCGGAGGCGCACGAGCACTTCCGCACGGCGCGCGAGCTCGCGCCGGAGAACCCACGGTTCCAGAGCGCGATGGATGCGCCGAGTTAGGAGCGATCGGCCTCTGCGATAGACGGCAAGACCGAGCGATCCTCATGCTTCGACAGGCTCAGCATGAGGGGCAATACGGCATCCCTGTACGGCAGCACAGGCCTCCTCATCCTGAGCCTGTCGAAGGATGAGGATTGCTGGAAGGCGCCAGCTCTCCCAATGCCCCATCCAGCCAGCGATCGAAGGAATCGACCGCCCGCTGCTCGAGCCTGGCCGCATGCTGCCGCGCCCCTTCCCGCAAGGCCAGCGGATCGACCCTCGTGTAAGGACCCGAAGGCCCGGCCTCATCCAGGTCTTCGGTCCAACAGGCGACCGCCTCGGCCGTCGCTTCGGGGTGGAACTGGATGGCCAGGCCGTGCGTGCCGAACCCGAAGGCCTGGTTCGGATAGAACGACGTCTCGGCCAGGCGGACGGCGCCATCCGGCACGTCGAAGGTGTCACGGTGCCAATGCACGACTTGCAGGCCGTCCTCGCCCAACGGGGCCAGCGCCGAGGCCGCGCCAGCCTCGGTCAGGGCGATCGGACCCCAGCCGATCTCCTCGGCCTCGCCCTGGTAGACCCGCGAGCCCAGGGCCCGGACCAGCACTTGCGCGCCGAGACAGATCCCCACGCTCGCCCGGCCGGCCGCGAGCCGCCGCTCGGCCAGGGCAATTTGCGGCGGGATGTAGGGGAACTCCCGTTCCTGGTAGACGCTCTGCGGCCCGCCGAGGATTACCGCGACATCTGCTTCAAGCGGGTCGATGGCGTCCCAATCGGCCTCCGGCGCGACGACGTCGATGATATCGAGGCCGCGCGCCTCGAGCGGGCGCGCCAGGGAGAACAGCCCGGCCGGCGGCCAATTGCGGATGACCAAGACCGATGTCGAAGCCTCATGCATGCCGGCAGTCTGCCCGTTCCTTTCCCCGCACGCATCTGATAGCTGCCGAGCTTGGCCCAGTCGAAGGCGGCGGTCCAGCCGACAACGTGCGAGACGGTGGTCTCGCCGAGGCATCGCGGGTTTGTTGCCTTTGCGTCGAGTCTGCTATGGTCGACTTCAACCAAAAGGCGTTGCGGGGGAACTTCGGGCCGCATCGCGAACTCTCGCCCCATCGGCTTTGGCTCCCCCAGCTCAGGATCGAATCACCCCAAGCGCCTGTTCGAAGGGGAGGCGATGACATGGCACAGCCCCGCATCCGATGGGCGATCGCCCTTCTGTTTCTGGCTCAGGTCTGCGCAGTTCCGGGCACCCACACGGCGGCCGCCGAGAACATCTCGGTAGCGCTCAGTCCGAAGAACCTGACTGTGCCATTCGGCGCGCGCGAGTCGGACTATTTCGATCTCATTTTGAAGAACGCGGGCAAGGAGCCGGCCAGCGTCTGGATCATTCCCCGCCGCCTCCTTCAGCCGGGCAAGGCTCGAACGGCCGAGATCGAGTTCAAACAGGGCGAGGCGCTGATCACGCCGGTGAAGGGCCGAAAGGACAGGTTCAAAGCTTCGCTTCCAACAGGGGAATCACGGATCAGTTTCCGAGCGGTGAAAGTGACGAGCCTGGGCACTTACAAGGGCACGATAGACATCGTCGAGCCTGACACGGAGAAGCTGCTGGTCAAGAGCGACATATCTATTCTGAAGGAGAAGCGCGATCTGCTGCTGGCTTTACAAGGCTACAAGGAGAAGGAGGGATTGGCGCTCACGCCACGGTCTTCCGACCAACGGGTGTTCCCGGTGATCTTGCAGAACACGGGCGAGAGTTTCCATGAATTGACGTTCGATTCGCTCACTTTGCGGGGAGAAGGTCTTGAACTTCCGGCCAAGGCTATCGGTGACATCGAGTTGGAGGCGAATCAGTCGCAACCCGTAATCCTCGACTTCAGCGAGCACGAATTGCCGGTCAGCGGCACATACAGCGGCACCCTGACGGTTCGCGACAAAAGCATCAAGGCTCTGGCAAAGGTCTTCAAAATCGAACTCGCCCCGTTGGTCATGAACCTGGAGATTCGGGGCAAAGAGGCAGATAAGCCGGTCGAGTTCACGGCCACGGCGGCGGATCACGTGGGCTTCGACCTATGGGTCAAGAAGGCCGCCGGGGAACCGGACCGCACGCTCGAGGTCACGGGCGCGGTCCGGCTCGATGCCGGCAAGGATGCCGGCGTCTCGTCGGAGCAAGCGGTCGAACTCAGCGGCGCCGACTGGCGGCCTATCCGCATCAAATTCGACACGGAGACCATGCCGGCCAGCGGAGACCACGAGGGTTGGCTGATGATCGTCGACAAGAACGACCCGCGCCTGACCCAGAGCATGTCATTGAAGCTGATCGGCAACTATTCGACGGATCGCCCGGTCTGGCTGATGGTCGGCGTAATAGCGCTGGGGTCGGCGGTTTCGTTCCTCTTCTACATTGTCCTGCCGCGCTCGATAAAGCGCATCAACCTCCGGCAAAAAATGAAGGCTCTCGAGACCCGCGCGGCCGATCTGGCTCAGTTCGATCAGACTCACGCCGGGCCCGCCGCCGAGCTGCTGCGCAACAAGCTGGAGGTCGATCGGGCCCGGCTGCGTGGTTCGCTCAAGCGAGCAGGCGCCCTCAGCCCGAGCTACGCCGACCGCATGGCCGATATCGACGACGTGATCAAGAGCGTCACCACGAGTCTCGATCGGCTTTGGACCATCGGCTTGCTCCGGCAACGAATCTGGAGCGAAAGATCGATCCCCTTCAGCTTGCGCGATCGCTTCGCTTCGGACCTGCGGCGCGCTGAGTGGCAGCTGGTCCAAGGCGACGATGAAGCCGCGAAAACGCGGCTGGACGAGCTCAAGCTGCGCCTGGCGGGCAAAGAGATGATCGCGGAGTATCGAACCAGCCTCTCGAAACAGATCGCCGATCGCCTCAAACCGCCGCGAACAGGAGGCGAACTTGCCGACGAGGCCTGGATCAAAGAGTTGATCAAGGACCTCCGCAACTATGGCGCCCCAAACGACATTCCCGAGGACCAGTTCGACCGACTGGACCGGGAGTACGCCGTCGTGGAGACCTATTTGGACGGTTTCTCGTGGCTCGAACGCAGTGGCCGCGAGGTCTCGGCGGAGAAGCGCAAGGAGATCCTGGACTTGCTCAGAGGAGGCCTGACTTCCGGCACGCAACTGCGCATGGCCAGGCAGCTCATAAGGGCGCTGCACACCGGCATTGGTCTCGATGACGTGGTGGAAGCCGCGGCGGCGGGTGAAGGCAAGATCGAACTCAGCGGTTCGGAACCGCGGCCCGGTGACCTGGTCTCGTCACATTTCAGATTCAACGATGAGCGGATAGAAGCCGACTACGTCTCGACCGCCCGGCTCGACTATATCTGGAACTTCGGGGACGGTGAGGCTCTGTCAAGGGGAAAGAGATGCGTCCACTTCTACGATGAGAAGACGGCCGGGACCGAGCTGCATATAGAACTGGATGTGGTGGGACCCGACGGCAAGACGATTAAGACCTACAAAGGGCCGGCCGAAGGGGCCACGGTCAAGGTGAGAGCCACGTCGAAGAGGCCTCCCGACGCGTCATATCTGGAAGCGGCGGCCTTCGTTATCGCACTGGTCATCGCAAGCATGGTGGGGATCAACGTCCAGTTCGAGGCGTTGACCGCGGCGCCGAAGGAACCCGAAGACGCGTTCGACTACATCAAGACCTATCTTCCCGCTTTCCTCTGGGGTTTCGCCCTCGACCAGGCCAAAGGTAGTTTCGTCTCCGCTTTCAAGAAGCTGAGGGAAAGCCCAGCCGGCGGTGCCGCTGGCGCCGCAGGCTGATCCCGCGCCCGAGCGCGCAATCGCGACCAACTGTTACCTGGGAAGTCGCTTACGGGCCACTTGCCGGGGCCGAAAAGGCGTAGTGCAATCCGGCCAAACAAGACCACCTTCGGAGGACCCAGATGAGCACCGCCCTGCCGGATTCGACCACCTATCTCGTCATCGGCGCCGGCGTGCACGGGCTGTCGACGGCCTGGCACCTGGCCATGGAGCTGGAGGCCCGTGGCACGGGCTCGGGCGCCGACATCCTGCTGCTCGACAAGACCGCGCCCGGCGCCGGCGCGACGGGAATCGCCTGCGGCTGCGTGCGCAACTTCTACATGACCGAGCCGCTGCACGCGATCCTGCGCCATTCGGTCGACGTCTGGAACTACGACCCGGTGCTCTTCGGCTTCCAGCAGGTCGGCTACATCTCCTGCGGCGAGGCCAATCAGACGGCGGACTACGAGCGGATCCACAAGAGCCAGAACTCGGTCGGCTACACGGCAGACGTCTACACCGGCAAGGACGCGCGGTCTTTCCTCAGCAAGATCTGGCCCGATTTCAAGCACCATTCGATCGACGTGGTGCTGCACGAGAAGCCGAGCGGCTACGCCGGCACGGCGCAGGCGGTCAAGGGGCTGGCCGAGATGTGCGAGCGCCACGGCGTGCGCATGCATGCCGGCGTCGAGGTCGAGGGTTACGAGATCGCCAACGGTCAAGTGACCGGCGTGCGCACCAACAAGGGCGACGTCAAGTGCGACAGCGTCGTGCTCTGCGTCGGCGCCTGGATGCCGAAGCACTGGCGCATGCTGCAGAAGCCCACGAGCCTCGACGTCGGCTACCGCGACGGATCGCACGTCGCCGACAAGGACATGTGGACTTACTGGCGCCTGCAAGAGGGCGAGGTCTACTACGACGGCCCCTACTACACGGGCGACAACCGCAACCCGCCGATCCTGCACATCGAGCTGATGAACACGCCGGTCACCGACCCGGCCAGCGGCAAGCAGCTCGACGACAACGTCTACGTCTACTGGAAGAACGGCACCGAGCGCATGGAGCGGCCGGGCATCCAGGGCGGCGCTATCCCGATCATGATCGGCGGCGAGGCCGAGGTCGAGCCCTACGGCCACGCCAACGACCTCTACCAGGCCGACCATCCGGGCTTCGCCGACTATTTCTCGGCCTGCATGGGCATGTTCATGAGCCGCTTCGAAGGCATCCGGCCCAACTTCAAGGAGCGGCGCAACGGCGGCATCGGCGCCTTCACGCCGGACAACGTGCCGATCTTCGATTGGATCCTGCCGAACGTCTACATGATCGCCGATTCCAACCACGGCTTCAAAATGACCGGCGTCGGCAAGCTGGTGGCGCGGCACCTGGCCACGGGGGATTCGGTGGCCGAGCTCGAGCCCTTCGCCTTCAAGCGCTACGAGGCGGGCCAGGCCTTCGGCTCCGGCACGACGCACTGCCCCTGGGTGTGACAAGGGGCGTGACAGGGGGTGTGACGGGCCGGCTCGCTATTGCCGGACGTTGGGCAGCATTTCGACGGCCCCCGCGACGGCGCTCTCCTCATAGCCCGCGCTAGCGGCCGCCTGCGCCAGGCTCTTGCGCAGGCCGGCCAGGACCTCGCTCATCTGCTGCGCGCGACCGCTCTGCCGGGCGATCCGGTCCTTGAAGCGCGCCACCCAGCCCTGGAGCAGACGGGTCGGCAGCCGCGACAGGTCTTGAACCACGACACTTTGCCGCGCCACCTCTTCGGCATTGAGAATCGGCGTCGGCGCGGAAACGATGAAGGGGCCTTCCCCGCCAAGCCCCAGCCTGTCGAGCAGCCGGCGCGCGCGGGCGACGTCGTAGCGGCCGTGCATCGCCTCGTACTGGGCGATCATGCCGCCGCTCAGGCGTTCGTGCGCGCTTCGATAGGCCATCCGTTCGGTGTCTCCCAGCGGCGTCGCACAGTCCCGTCCCAAGGCGTAGGGATCGACCGGCGCGTAAAGCGCACCGATCTCGGACCGCGGGACGCCCCGCGCCTCGAGCTGGGCGATCGCGTCGGTCTCCTCCAGAAAGCCGCCGATCACCGCCTTGAGCCGCGCGTAAGCGGCGCCCCGCGCCTCCTGGGGCGCGAGCGGGAACAGGAGATAGCTGTAAAGGCCGTGGCCTCCCGGCTCGCGCTCGCAGGGAAACAGGAAGCCGCGTCCGGCATAGCGCACGGAGACCGGCGCCGTCTCGGTGACGCCGCTCGACCGCGCCCCGGTTCCGAGCGTCGTCGGCCCGCCGCCCTGTCCGCCGGACATCACGACCGCCTGACCAAGGATGACGTCGGGGTCGAGGTCCACGTCGCCGACCCGCAGCGGCGGCGCCTGCCCCGAACGGGCCAGCCAGATGTACTTACGGAAGGCGATGCGCGCGCCGTCCGGGAAGACGAGGACAAAATTCTGCCCCTCGATTCGGACCTGGGCCTCGTTGGGGTCGAAGGCGATGACGTAGCGTTGGCCGGGCTCGGTGTCGATCACCAGGCTCCTGCCCGCCGCCGGCCGCTCGACGCGCAGCTCGTCTTCGGCCGCCTGGGCCGGCCGCGCCTCGGCGAACGCCAGCAGCAAGGCGAAAGCCAGCGAACCGAACGCCACGGCACGGATCGTCGGCCCCGAACTGGATCGCGTGGACCCGGTTTGGCGCCGATGCCCGCGACGCCCTGGGGACGGCTTCGATTTTACACACTCTGCCATAAGGAATTCTGGGGCCGAACGCCCGGCGCCGCAACCGGCCGGCATCGCTCCGCTTGCGGGAAGCGCTGGCCGCCGATAGGCTCGGCACGCGCGGCTCGAGGGCCCGCCACCAGCGAACAACCGAGACACTACGCAGCACGAGGCGCGCATCCGCATGTCCAACCGCCTGCAAGGCCTGCTCGAAAGCCGGCCCTGGCTGCTCGCCGACGGGGCGACCGGCACCAATTACTTCGCCATGGGCCTGGAGACCGGCGACCCGCCCGAGCTGTGGAACATCGACCATCCGGACCGGGTGCGCGGGCTGCACGAGCGCTTCATCGAGGCCGGCGCCGATATCGTCTTGACCAACTCCTTCGGCGGCAGCAGCTACCGCCTGAAGCTTCACAATGCCGACGGACGCGTAGCCGAGATCAACCGCGCCGCCGCCGCCCTGGCGCGCGAGGCGGCGGACGCCGCCGACCGCGAGGTGGTGGTGGCCGGCTCGATCGGCCCGACCGGCGAGATCTTCGCGCCCGTCGGCAGCCTGAGCCTGGAGGACGGCACGGCCGCCTTCGCCGAGCAGGCGCAGGCGCTGGCCGAGGGCGGCGCCGATGCGCTCTGGATCGAGACCATCTCCTCGGTCGAGGAGCTGACAGCCGCCCTGGCCGGGGCCGGGACGACCGCCCTGCCGGTGATCTGCACCCTCAGCTTCGACACCAACGGGCGAACCATGATGGGGGTGACCGCGGCACAGGTCGCCGGGCTGGCGCACGATCTGGAACCGCGGCCGCTGGCCTATGGCGGCAACTGCGGCACCGGGCCCGCCGAGCTCATGGCCGTGCTGCTCAAGCTCACCGATGCAAGCCGGCCCGATGACGTGATCGTGGCCAAGAGCAACTGCGGCATACCCGAGTTCCTGGACGGCGAGATTCGCTACAGCGGCACACCGGAGCTGATGGCCGATTGCGCCCGGCTGGCGCGCGACGCCGGCGTGCGCATCATCGGCGGCTGCTGCGGCACCACGCCCGAGCACATCGCGGCCATGCGCCAGGCCTTGGAAAGCCACGAGCCGGCCGGCCGGCCGACCCTGGAGACCGTGACGGCACGGCTTGGACAGGTGTCGCGCGGCGCCAGTGAAGAGGACGGCCCCGCCGGCGCGGAGCGCCGCAACGATGCCGCGGCGGGACGGCGCCGGGGCCGGCGGCGGCGCGGCAGCGCCGATGACTGCTCACCCCAGATATAGCTTTATTGTATAGCATGCCTTTGCAGGCATGGCTCTGACCGACCATTTCACGCCATTATCGGGAGTCGGCACAGCCGGGGATCGAGTTCGCAGCGCCCCACAATCGTACTAGTACTAAGGCGGAGTTCCGCCCCCTCTCGTTCTTCGAGTTCAAAGCGGCTTGGAACCCCACTCTCCCTGCACCGCAGGCCAGCTTTGCCGCTCATTCGCCTTCGCATTAATCGAAGGGTAAATCTTTCGCAGTAATTAGCATGACCTATACAGCACCGAGGAAAGGGAGAAATCGGTACGTGTCGTGGTCATGAGGCCGGTTCAGGTCATTCGGATGGCGCGGCCTTTGTCCAGCGTCTGACCGGGTCATCGCAATAGCACTAGCCTCCGCTATTGAGCGGCAAGTGCCACGACCACATTGCCATTCCCAGGTGATCAAAGCGATCAACGTCTTCCCCAGGAGGAGCATCGATGAAAGCGACCAAGTTTCTGACCGCGACCGGCTACGCCTTTTTTCTGTTCGGCGTTGGCGCAGCGATCGCCGCCGGGAGCCATACGGTGTCCCAGAAGGACAAAGCCTTCGCAAAGTCGGAGCTTTCAATCGCGGCCGGCGACAGCGTCAACTTCGCGAACGACGACAGCGTCAAGCACAACATCCTGATCAAGGACATCGACTACAACAGCGGCACGCAGGAGCCGGGCCAGACGGTCACCGCGACCTTCGACAAGGCGGGCAAGTTCAAGGTCCGCTGCGGCATCCATCCGAAGATGAAAATGACCGTGGTCGTGAATTAATCAGCAAGGCAAAGAAACAAACGCACCTCGCGCGGGGGAATGTGAGATGTCGGTTCTTGTGAAGATCCTTTTGGGCTTCGCGGCGGTCGTCGTGATGACCGCCGGCCTCGGCGCCTATGCCATTTACTCCCTTGGCGGGATAGGCACCACGGCCATGGACAGCTACGACAAGCCGTTGATGGCCATCAACTTCGCGCGCGCCTCCCAGACCAACTTCGCACAAATCGATGCCGACATCGCACGCCTGCAGATCGCCGCGCTGCAGCCCGACGCGCAGCCGCTACCCGCCGGCCAGCCCGAGGCTGCGGAAGATCAGGCCAGCGAGGCTGAGCCGGTCGAGAGTGAAGGTGCCGAAACTGCGGCCATCGAGGCCGAAGCCGAAGCGGCCGAGGTCGAGACCTTCGAACCGGAGCTGCTCGAGGGCCATAGCGCCGTGGTCGAGGCCGTGGCAACGGAGACGAAGCAAGACGATCCACTCGACAACGACGCGGGCCATTCAGACGCGTTCCACGCCGAGTCTTTGGAGGCGGAGGCCGGCGAGGGCGAGTCAGGCGAGGCCGATGCCGCCGAGGCCGAAGCCGAGCCTTCCGCGAACGAGCTTCTGATCGAAAGCATCCGCGAGCGGCTCGACGAGTTCTTCGACAACATGGAAGTGACCCAGGAGCGGGCGCTCAGCGACGAGTCCCGGCTGCTCGCCACCGATATTCTTGAGATGGCCGAGCAATGGGCCACCCTGAACGAGCCCCTCCTCTCCGTGCAGGCGGGGGCGACGCCCCAAGGCGAAGAGTTGCTGCAAGGCATCGGTTCCGGCCTCAACGATCTGGTCGAGCTGACCGCCGGCGAGGGCTTCGAGTTCCGTCTGGAAGCCGAAGAGACCGTCGAGAACGCCAACTTCGTGATGATCGCGGTGCTGGTCGCGATCCTCGTGGTCGCCGGGGTCATCGTCTTCGTCTTGAGCCTCGGCCTCGTGCGGCCGCTGCAGCGCGCCGTCGAGGCCTTGCAGGCCTTGGCCGAAGGCGACACCTCTGTCGACATCGTGGTTCGCTCCAAGGACGAAGTCGGGGCGCTCGCCAAGGCACTCCAGGTCTTCAAGGAGAAGACCCTAGCCATGCGCCGCATGGAAGAAGAGCAGCAGGAAATGCGCGAACGCGCCGAGGCGGAGCGGCGCAAGTACATCGAGGAGCTGGCCAGCAGCTTCGAGGGCCGCGTCCAGGGCGTCGTCGAGACCGTCTCGCGTGCCGCCCAAGGCATGCAGAACGCCGCTCAGGAGATGGCCAAGGACGCCGAGGAGACGAGCCAGCAATCCGGATCGGTGGCCTCGGCCTCGGAGCTCGCCGCGGGCAACGTCCAGTCAGTCGCCGCCGCCACGGACGAGATGTCGGCCAGCGTCGACGAGATCGGCCGTCAGGTCTCGCAGTCGGCCGACGTCGCCACCAAGGCGGTCGAGCAGGTCGACCGCACCGACTCCACCGTGCAGGGCCTATCCGACGCGGCGCAGAAGATCGGCGACGTCATCAAGCTGATCTCGGAAATCGCGGAGCAGACCAACCTGCTGGCGCTCAACGCCACGATCGAAGCGGCCAGGGCCGGGGAAGCCGGCAAGGGCTTTGCCGTTGTCGCCAACGAGGTCAAGAGCCTGGCCAGTCAGACGGCAAACGCGACGCAAGAGATCTCGGTTCAGATCGGCGAAATCCAAAGCGTCAGCGGCGACGCCGTCGAAGCGATCCGCACGATCGGCGAGACGATCGTCGGCATCAACGATATCGCCAAGACGATCACCAACACCGTGGAGCAGCAAAACTCGGCGACCCGCGAGATCGCCGGCAACGTCTCGCAGGCCGCCCAAGGCACCGCCGAAGTCTCCGACCGCATCGCCAATGTCACGCAGGTGGCCCAGGAAACCGGCACCAAGGCGCGCGAGGTCCTGGACAGCTCGACCGAGTTGTCGCGCCAGGCTGACATCCTGAAAGAAGAGATCGCCAACTTCATCCAGGGTGTGCGCGCCGAAAACCGCGAGACCCAGAAGCAGCCGGTCGGCGAGGAAGGCAACGCCGAGGCAGTCGATGAGGCTGCTGCCGAGGCCGCCGCTTAGAGGGAGTCGAGCAAGGCTTCGAGCCGAGTAACGTCGGCCAGCAGCCGGTCGGCCAGGTCCTCGAGATCGGCCGGCGCGCCGTTGCCGCTCAGCACCCCCACCACCAATCCCGCGCCCGCGGCCCGGCCCATCTCCAGGTCGTGACGGTTGTCGCCGACCACGGCGATCTCGCGCGTGGTCAAGCCGAGTGCGGCCGAGAAGGCCCGCGCCATGCCGGGGCCTGGCTTCACGCCATGGCCCGAGTCGTAGCCGGCGACGAAATCGAACAGCTCTGCGATGGCGAGGGCCTCGAGGAAAGCCCGAGCGCCGCGCGCGCTGTCGCTGGTCGCCAGGCCGAGCGTCAGCCCCCGCTTCTTGAGACGCGAAAGGACCGGTCCGAGATCTGCCAGAGGAACCGGTTGGTCTCGGTTG
>JAAUYJ010145578.1_pt1 | contig 16108 bp, 20 predicted proteins | sample 7278031 | NCBI WGS metagenome assembly JAAUYJ01 (sample SAMN14350222, study PRJNA611818) | marine sediment metagenome | isolation source: surface marine sediment (1.8m) | place: French Polynesia: Moorea | collected 2018-08 | reverse complement strand
CAGAAAAAATATTTGTAAAAACTATTAATTTCAGCTCTAAAAATGTGAAAATTTTCTAAACTTAGTGAAACTCAGGGAGGGGGTAGCTGTAGAAGATCTGCAAAATCTTCTATTGGGTGCCCTCTGAGAGGCCTCAGGGAGGGGGACTTACTAAGGGGAAAGTCAGCCTAACGGTATCCCCCCCTTCCCCCCCCTTGCCCACGTATGCCTTACCAGCAAGGGCAAAAAAATCCATTGAATCTTCAAAGAATGTCTTCTGTATGTTTATCACTAAGAGGTTATGGTTTTTAGCAAGAAAACAGTGCTTGAGGGGGGTGGGGGGGTCTTTCTGGTCAGATCATCCACTTGAGCAAGTATGCCCCCCAGGGGGATTGTAATTTTGGATATGGAATATCTCAAAATAGCTCCCTTTGTGGTGCCTTTTACAGCACCTCTTGCGGCACCTTTCGCGACACCTTTTGCACACCTTTTGGAAACTCTGCCATTGCTCAAGATGAAAAAAGTACATATTCATTTTTTATTCTTTTTTTGGCAATTTTTTGGTACTTTACTTGTTGCTGAGTCATAGGTATGCTCTAATTTTAAATTTTCGTTGTTGGTTCATGGTCTAAAATTTTCTTTGCTTGTTCACCAAAAAATTCTATGTTTGTTCATATCTGGTGACCCAAAAAATTCTTTGTAGGTTGAGTTTAACTTTTTTCTAGATACTGCAGCAACATGGTAAAAAATTTAAATTCTGTGTTGGTTCAACTTCTTCATTTTTCTTCAAAAAGGTGAAATTCCACAATTCTGTGTTAGGTAGACATGGAGTTTCGTCGTACCGCCGCTCCCCCTGTTGGATGGAGGAAGCAGGAGGAACAGGAGGAGGAGGAAGGCTCTTGAGAGGTGGCGCCGGTGGAGGAGGAGGAGGAGGATGGGGATGGCAGGCAGGCGGCAGGCAGGCAGGCAGGAAAGGCTCTTCTTTCAGGCAGGCACTCTACATTCATACCCTGATATCGGCGGCTCTTCTTACCTTCTTTTTTTATCCCGATGTAGATACAATGCGTTTTTTTCCCGCTCGAATCTGCTGCGCAGCCCGTCCGTCCGTCTTAGCTCAGCGGATGCGTAATTTTCACTGGCCCCTCCTCCTCCTCCTCGTGCGTTCCTCCTTTTCCCAAGCCCGTTGTTGCGTCGCGGCCGCCCGCCGCCCGCCGCCGCCGCTCTTCCGCGAGGAACCGCCGCCGTCGAGGGGGGCCCGCGGCGGCGGCTGCACTCTGCATTACACAAGACGCGCACTCGTTCAACGCACAGGTCTCCGTCTCCCCCCTCCTCCTCCTCCGCCGTTTTTTCTTCGGTTTTTTTACCACCACCTTTTTTTCTTAGCGGTGTCCTCCTCCTCCTCCTCCTCCTTCCCCCCTCCTCTCCTCGCCCCGATTTGACTGACTTGGAGAGAGGAGGGAGGAGGAGAGGAGAGAGGAGGGCTCCTCCGTCCGTCCATACCAGAGCCTCTCTTTCTCTTTCTCTTTCTCTCTCTCTTTCCAACTTCTGCATGTTTTTTCTACGCAGTCTCTCTCTCTCTGCGTCTTTGCGTTTCCCTCCAGCCTGTATGGGCGACGTAGGAGGAGGTCCGCCCATGCCGCCGACATAAACGTGGAGAGCATCACCGCCTCCCTCTTCCCCCTCCACCGCCGCCGACGCCGCCGGCGGGGAAGAAAGAAGGGTGAACGCAAAAAGTGTCAAGAACGGGGTCAACATCGCCATCGCCATGCCTGCAAGCAAGCATCCTCGCTCTGTTTATGCGATCTCTTTCTCTCTCTCTCTCTCTCTCTCTCTCTCTCTCTCTCTCTCTCTCTCTCTCTCTCTCTCTCTCTCTCCTCTTTCACCGGCTGGCTCCTAGGAGGAGGAGGAGGAGGAGGCAAAAAAGGGGGACTTTTTTTCCCTCCCGGTTTTTTTTGCGATGCTCCAGTTTAGTTTAATTTAGTCGCAGTAGGAGGCGGAGTCTCTTTCTCCTACTCGCTTCTTTCCCAAGGGCCCAGGCTTTTCGCCCATTGAATTCCGATGCCGCCGCTCCCCCACCTCCCACAAACGTACGTTCCTCCCACTGTTTACACCGCAGTACAACGGAGCGAAAAAGCCCAAAAAGGAGGAGGAGGTTTTTCTGCGCATCTTTGGAATGCGAACAAGAACCGGTCTCGAACTCGGTCTCGCTTTGCCTCCTCCTCCTGATTCCCTGGAACCAGAACGGGAGAGCTCACTCTCAAAAGAGAGAGAGAGAAGGTTTGATTCTCCTCCCAACCCATACGTGAATAAGCGCTCGATCCCCATTGATCCTTAGTACACCCTTTCTCCCTCTGTTCCATCATCATGTGTGTGCTACCAAAACCATCCTTCCTTGCCGCGGGGGGAAAGCGGCATGTCGCGACCGTTGGGGGCTCTCCTCTCGCTTCATGCAACAGGAGAGGAGGTCGAGGCGGGTCTCTCGCTACCCATCCTCGAAGAAGAGAGAAAGAGATGATGGAAGGCTGCTTCCGCTCTCTCTCTCTCTCGCTCGCTCTCTCGTCAAAGCTCCGTCTGTTTTGCGTGCGGTCGTGGTTGTGCACAATAATAGACTTTTGAGGCGGGGAAAGGAGAATGGAAGGGAATGACGGGCAGGTTTCGTCTCTGTGCCCTGTGTATGAGTACAAGCAAAGCAGCACTCATTGTTGCTGGAAATGCAGTAACGGTGGAATAATCTCATTGGTGGTCGTTGGTTAAATGTGATCCAGGGACCTACGAGATGAGATAAAATTTGCATGTACGCAAATCAAAAGCAAGTAGTGCCTATAAAAAGATTGAGAGGAGAGCAAATCGAAGCGAATTTGCGTTTCAAAATTGCATTTTTCCACGAAGCCCAATCGTACGCCTAACGTAATGCGCAAAAGGCGCGTAAACACATTTTTCGCAAGAGATACGGATGCATGCCAACTGACGAACAGGTTGTTTTCTTGCGAATGACACTTCCATCATTTCTTCAGTACGAATATCGCTCAATATGCACCTCTTTCCGCGAAAAACAACATTATTCCTCGTACGTTGCATCATAAATATCATGCTATGCTGTTTCGCCATTTCTGCAAAAAAATTGAAATGAGGAGGGAAACAAAGTGTCAAATAAATGCTGGACTTCGAAGGCTTCTCATCCTGCGCAAATGTGAGGAAAGGGTTGGGGATTGCGTTTCAGCGGCGAAGTAGGAGGACCGAATTGCGCAGTTTCTTTCTTTCTTTCCTCCTTCATGCACGTCGCATTGCATTCCTCCTCCTCAAGTTGCATTCGCGAAGCATCAGAGAAGGGAAGGGGAAAGGGGAATGCTGCAAAGCAAGTCGGGGGGAAAGGATGGGAGTACGGGATGAGGGGAAAAGGCTAATATTCCTCTCCCCAAATTGACCCCTCTCCCCCAATTACTAAAGTTCATATTAAACGATGGCTATTCCTGGGATGGAAGCACTGTCTGCAAGATAGTCGTAAAGAATGGAGTTCATTTCTCCACCGTTGTCCACCCAACAACGTCTTTGGTCGGCACCCAGCCCAGGAGCAGTTCTGGGGATATGGACCGTCGTCCGTCCGTCCGTAGCCCCCTCAACACTGACTGGAGCTGGCAAGGCGCCTTTCTTTGCTCCAGCCAGCGTCGTTCGTCGTCCCTTTACTTCGTAAGTACAGACTTGGTGCAGCACAGCTGACTCTGACAAAAATAGTGGGCGGATTTTAGTGCTGCAATACTGTACACTCTGTACTGTACAACAAAAATCATTTTTACATTCAATATTGTTCGATCAGCTCCTAGACGTTTGAATATGTGTTCTTTGGGTCCGTTGACCGGGAGAGGCAGAAAGAGTTCTCTGCGTTGACGCTGTGGAAGGTGGAAATAGACGCTTGAAGGTAGGAGCTACACTTGACCATAATTCTTTTTGCGTACTGTTTTTCATACAAAAAAGTTTGGTACAATATAGGCGTAGACGTCTTTATAGTTCTCATCAAAATCGTATTTTCCCTAGACCAAAAAACACACAAGAGGAAGCTTCAGACAAACCGACAGCAACGACAGCAACAACAATAGCAGCCGCAGCTGTATCTGCAGCAGCAGCAACAACAACGACAAGAAGTGCACCACCAACAACAGCAAGATGATTCCCCACGTGGTAATGGCCGCCTGCTGGACCCCACTGGGCGTGACCCTGGTCCTGGCCCTGCTGGCCTCCTCCTGCTTCGTTCTGTGGCACCGCCCCTCGGCCTCCTCCGGTGGCGCCCGCCCCTGCGCCGCCACCTCCGCCGCCGCCACCCTGGCCCTCTCCGCCACCCTCCTCACCGCCCTCCTCGTCCCCGCCGACGTCTTCCTCGTCTCCTCCATGCGCGCCCGCAACGGCACCTACAAGCCCTGGGCGAGGGACCCCGCCGACAGGGCATCCATGGAGAACGCCGTCCTCTACACCTACTACGGCTTCTACGCCTTCCTCCTGCTGCTGGCATTCCTCCTCCTCCCGCTATCCTTCTTCTTCGAGCTCTTCGGGGGGAGCAGGGAGGGCGAAGAGGAGGAAGGGGTCGCCGAGGGGGAGGACGGGGAAGTGCCGGAAGCGATGACGGAGGTGTCCTCCGCTGGAGGGCGGCTGTGGCGGGCGGCAAAGTGGACCTCGCTCTGCGTGGCCGCCTTCGGAGGGCTCATTCTCATCGGGATATTCGTACCATGGGGAGACGTGAAGCCGGACACTGTACTAGTAGACGCATTCGCCGCGGAGTCGGAGGTGACTTATTCTAAAAGATATTTGCTAGAGCGTATAGTTTCGCAATTTTTTTATATTCGCAGACCCGTATGCACGCCCAGAACCTGATGGTTTTCCTGCTTAACCTGCTCAGCCTGTTCGGGATGGCGCTGCTGATCGCCTACACCGGGTACGGGGTGACGTCGCTGCCGGCGGGGATGATCAGGGGTTCGCGCAGCGTCCATTCCGACCGGCGCGAGGTGGAGGGGGAGATCGAGGAGCTGGAGCGGCAGATACAGGAGATAGAGGGGCGGTACGAAGGGAGGGAGCAGGCCATGCCAGAGTTCGAGGTGAGGCACCTCAACAGGCTGGAGCAGCAGGCCAGGCTGCTCAACAGGACCAGGAGGAATCTTGAGCAGAGCGCCAGGAGCGCCATCAACAGGCTCATACTCTGCTGCAGGCCATTCCAGGTGGGAAAACTTCTGTCCCGGATTATTACTTTTAGAAGCTGTTGCTGCTATGGCTACCATGTACGTTTTTAATGTTTTTCCCTGGTGTCCAATCTTTGCTACCACAATTGAAGTATGCAGCAGTACGGTAGTAGTAGTAATAGTAGCAGGACCTGTTGTTGTTGTTGTTGCTACTGCTGCTGTAGCAGAAGCACCAGCAGCAACCGTAGCAGCTACAGAAACAGAAACAAAAGCAGAAGCTGTTGCTATTATGCCTTTGATGTTTTTCACTTCTGCTGCTCCTATCTTTGCTACCATCATGGAAGTTAGCAGCAGCAGCAACAATAATCGTACCAGTAGCCGTAGCACCGGTATAAGTAGCGGCAACAGCAGTAGCAACAACAATAGTGCCAGCTGCAGCAAGAGCACCAGCAGTAGTTGTAGCAATAACAGCAACAGTAGTGGCAGTAGCAAGTCCTGTTGAGTTGTTTCTCCCTTAGTCTGAAATTTTCCTTTCAGCTACAAGAAGATATAATGTTCTGCATGCTCTTTTTAGGTGATCTTTGGCGTAGTCCTTGCCCTGCTGGGCCTTCTCGTCTTCGTCTCCCTCCTGCTGTCTTCTGTGGACCGCGCCGCTCACTCCCTTGGCCCTCGCCACGGCTACGCAGTCCGCAACGGGACCCTCCCGGACCCGGTGGACACTATCCTCGTCTACGCCCAGGCCATTTTCCCCCTGGACTACCTCATCTACTGCGGCATCGTCCTCTACTTCGTCCTGTGCACGCTCTCCGGCGTCAAGCGCATCGGCGTCCCCTTCCTCTGGGTATCCGTCTACCGCATCCGGGCGGGGGCGACTAAACCGGAGGCGCTGCCGCTGCTCTGCGGGTGCCTCATCCTGGTGCAGCTGGCACTCAACGTGCTCATGTTCGCGGTGGCGCCAGACTACACCGCCTTCGGGTCGCAGCACTACGCCTTCGACAACGGCACCGACCCGGTCACCAACGCCACCAGGATCGTCGTCAGGCCCTGCGTCCTCGACGACGATGCGCGCAGGAGGGACGGGCACTGCGACATGTCCAGGATAGCTTCACTCCTCCTGGCATTCCACTCGAAGTAAATAATTTTCCCTGACTTCTTTCGAAATATGAAATCATTTTCTTATTTTCCTCATTTCAGGGCCTGGATATTCGCCGCGGCCTACTACTGGCTTGACTGGGTGTTCCTGGCGGTGACGGCGATCGGCCTGCTGGTGCACATCTACTTGGGATGCCGCGGGCGCCGGAGGAGGCAGGAGGACCAGGAGGAGCTGCTGGACGACGAGAATGGGGGCAACAGCAGCAACCCATTCGGCGGCCAAGAGGAGAGCGCGGAAGGCGCTTCAGCTCCGCCGCCGCCGTACTGAACATGACAAACTTACATTACTTTAACCCCAGGGCTCAAGCTCAGCTTCTTCTTAAAAGTTGTCCTTGTCAGAAACCAAAAAAAGCTGATTCATCCAAACATGCTTAACTGTGTACTACGTACCAAAATGTGGTGAATGGTGATTCAGTTCCGTATATCAGTTTCAATAAAAGAAATTCAAACAAGTTTGTACTGACATCATTTCAAAAAGCGTGTGTATTTTCTACCCTACTTCTTTTAAAACAGTCCACGCATGATAAAAGCACTTTGTATCGCTGTCGCTCTTTCGACGTCCTAAAAAACATTTAAAGGCCTCTTTCGGCATGTCATCGGACTAGGCAGGCAATGCAGTGGGTGACGACACGAGACTTTAACTTTTCTCCACTTCGGCGGTTTTCTCCGACGGCTCCTGTTCCGTGGCGGCGGCGCTGGTCTCGACGACGCTTTCATGCTTGGGCGCCTTGGTCATCATGAACCACATTATGCCGTACAGCGTCGGCGGCGTTGTGCGCACACTTTCGGAATAAACGAATTCCCTGGAAAGAAAATTAAGAAAAGATTGAATTGTTCAAAAATCTGTGAGCTTTTTTAGCACCCACCTTGCTTCGTCGAGGCTCATCTCGACCGTCTCTATCATCTCCCCCTCCTCTGCCAATCCTCCTCCGGATCCGGATCGCTTCATGGAGTCCTCCACCTCGGCGTAGAACAGGGTCATCCGCTCACCGCTGATACCCACGGCGGCCAGGCACGTCTGGACGGCCTCCACCTTGGACAGGGGGACGTCGTACCCGCACTCCTCAAGGATCTGGAAAGAAATTTTAAAGCACAAAATGAGCTTGCCAACCTTAGAGGCTGGAGTCGAATTGTATTGCCAGCATGCATCAGTACATGCACCCGAAAGGTTGGGAAGGAAATGGAGCATGGAGTACTTTATTCAAGTCAGCGCCAATTGCTTTTTTCAGGCCCGCCCTTGCTTGACCTCGTGCATCCTGACGTGCTCTCTCTTGGTCTCTGAGCGGACGACGGGGCCGCCGCCGACAGGAACAACATTGGCAGACATGGCGGCGGAACCGACTCCGCCCGAGGCGGCGCTGCCCGCAGGAGAAATCACCGGAGAGGAGCCGGCAGGAGCGGCACCCGCGTTTGCGGCTGCGGCGGCCTCGGCGGCTGCGGCCTCCCTCTCCGCGGCTGACAACTCGCCTCCCGGGTCGTACCTTGACTCCCTTCCGCGCAGGCGGGCGCAGCGGACGATCTCCCCGTCCTTCCACATGCGGCTGAGCTGGAGGTAGAGCACGCACAGCAGGTACGTGCCGAGGAAGTACTTGACGTGGAGCGAGTTGAACCCGGGGCGGGGTTCCTCGTGGTACGTCAGGTTGTGCAGGAGGTGGAAGCCAAAGACGGAGAGGAACATGACGCCAATCGCCGTCAGGGTGAGGTATCTGGTCAGCAGGAAGGTGAGGACGAAGAGCAGCACGTAGTCCTTGATCTTCTCGTTGTGGGAGAGGTAACCCAGGTTGCCTTCGTTGCTGGGAGGAGGGTCATCGCCCGCCATGACAAATTCAGACACTGGCAAATTTTCAAATACACGATCAAACTGGAGTTTCACCAAAAAGTATGGCACAAAATTCCATTTTCAAAAATATTTATTGACGCTGAAAGACGAGTCTGACAGCGCCAGAGGAGGATATCTCCAGCGAAGGTGAAATAGCGAAAAAATAGTTCTCACCTCTTCTCTGGCGATCTCCTGCGCCTTGAGGGCCGGCTTGTCTATGATGCCCGCGCACAGTTCGATTGTGACCCCGTCTGAGGCCGGCGTGGAGGAGGAGTTGATAGGGACGCCCGGCTTTGGCTTGTCCATGTCGAGGTTGCGCCTCACGCTGGCGAAGTAGACGGTGGGGCGGAACTGCTTGACGAAGACCAGCTTCTTGCGGTCCACGTTGAAGAGGACAATGTAGACGGCGTTGTGGCAGATGACAAGGTCCCAGAACTTGGCACGGCCGTCCTGCAAAAGCAAGGAAAAAGAATTGCGACAAATGAAACTTGATAGTCTCCCTCTCTTTACCTGCGTGTACTTGAGCCGCATTGGCTTGATGTACTGCGAGCTCTGCAGTCCCTCCAGGCTGACGTCCTTGATGTCCTCCATGTTGTCCTAGATGTCCACCAGATGCCCTGAACAGTCAAGGTTAGTACGTTAATTATGAAAGCAACTAAAAAATAAAAAGGTTTAGGTTGTAAAAATATTAACAGCGCATATGAGTACTCATGAGTACAACTACTGTCATACGGTAAGTACAAATGCGTCAGTACACCACATGCGAAGCAAAAACATTTATATTTCAACATTTTCTCCTTCTATACACAACGCTACTGACTACACATTTTATGTCAAGGCGAGCACTTCAGTAGGTCTTGGGCCTCAGGTTTCGGACGTAAAAGTCCATGTATGAGTCGTGCGCCGAGGGGGTCCCGGCCTCCAGGAACCAAGAGTCTGAACCTGCGCCGTGGCTCCAGAAGGCCGAGGTGGCCCTGGGTGGCGGTGGCAGGCAAGCCAGGTCGTCGGGGTCTCGCGGCCAGGTGGGACGGTAGCCCCACTCGGAGGGACCCCTGATCCCGGTTGGGAAATGAGAAAGATAATGTTTTGCGCCAGACCAAGGTGACTTCAGTGTTGCAATGTACTGTGGCACTTGCCTCACTCTTTTGGCGAGAATCTCTTCCCTCTCCTTCAGATCTTGGGATCTCAGAGCTTCAGACTCTTTCTTCTGCAAAATTGCTATTCGTTGTGGCCTCTCTTCAAGAGAATGGGCATAGCTTCGGCCTTCGAGTAATGCAATAAACTCAGGTCAGGACTAGTTTTCAAGAATAAACCAAAAGGAAACAAACTAAAACCCTATTATTTCCTACAATTTCAACCGATTTATCGACTAACTTCGATAAAACAAGTTATTTACTAAAAAGTAAAAAAAACTCTTTCAACCTCCCAATTTTTTTTCAATTACATTTTTTTAATAAAAAATAATTGACACAAGTATTTTATCGATTAATCGAGATTAGACTTAAATCAACTAAAATTCAACTAATCGATAAATCGGCTCGAACGCTAAGCACTACCGTCATGTATTGTAACAAACACTTCCAAAGTATCATACATCTAGTACAAGTGGAGGTGAAAATAAAAGTTAAAAAATATGAGAGGTCACAACAAATATTCCCTTGTCGTTGTAGAATCTGATTCTGGGATCTTGAAGCAGAAAATCGTGGCGAATCCTCTTTTCCAATTCCTCCCACTGGCTTCTTTCCAGCCTCATAGCTGTAAGATTTAAAATTATTGTCAAATGTTAACTGGAAAAAATGCCCACAAAAACTTGCCTGCGTCATGGGCGTTTAAATAACCCTTTCTGCTAAAATGAGCTCCGTCGTGGGAGCTCACATAGTCGCTCCCCGTCAAAGATGGAAAGGGCCCCTCTTCTTTTTTAGGACATTCTTTTCCGGGCTCTCCTCTCGCAGCCTCCAGAGCCTCGTCACCAAATCGCCACTTGTTTAGCACATGGAAGCGGTAGTTGTCCCAAAATATGAAGGTCCTCTTCGTTTTCGGACACTCGTAGATCCTTCGAGGCTGGTACAAGCGAGTACCTTACATACACAAATTTATTTTGGTCGCGAACTTCTAACTACAAGCTATTTGGAGGCAATATTAACAATGGACTCTGAAGCAGTTACAGTTGCGCGTTCGTTCCTTCTAACAGAACCTTCTACAGTGTATTGTTGCAACTGCCTTTGTGAAGATGGAGTCCCGCTTGTTGGAGCCTCAGTGGTAGAAATCTGAGCCGCAGATAAGGCACCCGGGACTTGACTTTCAATTTTTCCTTGGCTTTGCAAAGCACCGGCAGAGGCAGCCGGCTCTGTGGACGGCAAGTCAACCTTAGTAGGAGAAGCCAAAGCAGGTTGAACTTGTTCACTGAGGGTTTCTTCCTTAGGACTTAGTGTGTCTGCCGACGTTTGGGATTGCCCTTCCTCATTAGAATCAGTGAGTGCTAAAGCTTGTTTAACCCCTTCCTTCGAAGCACCTTCTGCAGTAGTCTTCTCTTCACTCTCTGGAGACAAAGCCACGAAACTTGATGACGCTGGAGACCCTCCTGTACCACCACCGGTATCTTTGTTCATCGTAGTAATAGTGATTCTTTCATTGTCCGTGGTTACTGTCAGTTTCTCCGTGGGAATCATCTGATTATCTGTCATATCAAGAGCAGCAAATTGGGCTGGTCTTCTCACGGGATCTTTGCTTAGCTTTCCTGTTTTCAAATCCTTTTTTCCCTGTTGCCCTTGGCTAAGACCAGTATTTTTTGGCTGAGGACCTTGAACCGAAGGGAGAACCAAACTCTGGACCTTTGATTTTCCCCTAGGGCTTTTTGGAACATTAAGACCAAGCTTAGGAGGAGGCCCCTGGACAGAAGGAACCACAAGACTTGCTGGTTTGGAATGACGAGTCTTCCCGTCCGCCGCGAGACCCAAATCAGCAGGTGGGCCGTGGATAGACGGAAAGACGCTGATGGAGCGGACACCTTTGGCCGACTTCTTGGCAGCACGCGCTTCCGGCGGACAAATGCTCTTGACAGCCCTCGCAGGTCTGCGGCCAGTGGGCTTGAGGGATGGAACGCCGAGTACGGCTTGCACCTGTGCCGGTTGACCTCCTCCTTCCCCTGCGGTGTTTTCGCCCCCTTCGGCCTCGGCGTCCTCTGCCATCTCCAAATCGGCGTCTTCGTCTCCGCTGCTGCCACCCTCCTCACCCTCTTCGCCGGGGGAAGACATCTCGTCCTCCATGCCCTCCTCCATCTCCGCCTCGTCTGGCGCGACGTACCTGCCCATCTCGTCGAAGTGGCCCCTGGCCATCTTGGAATCCCACGGGGAGATCCTCTTGCCCTCGGGCTCCGTCTTGGAGATCCTGACCTTGCCTCCGTAGTGGGCCAGCAGCATGTCGGACGTCTCGCTGGCAAGCGCGAACGGCTTCTTGATGGTGAGGGCCAGCAGCAACAGGATGGCTCGCACTATCAGGAGGATTCCCACCACGATGAAGAATAATCCTGGGATGATGAGGGCGGTGCTGTCGATACTGTACGCCTTCATGGCCTGGGGCAAGGGTTCGGAAGCGTTGACCTCGCCAGGTTTTCCAGAAGCGGCGAAGAGGTAGAAAGCCAGAGCGAAGCAGACTATGGCCTCGCAAATGGAGAAAGCCAGCAGGATGAAAAACAACAGGAACATTTCGGTTTTTTGTTTGGGAACGCACTCTCGGTACCCAGTCAAAATTGGACACAAATCAAGTTTAACAATTTGAATTTGAACTTGTAAATCATGACTACATTGAAATGGGATAAGATATTGGAAATTATCTTTCCAAAATTAATAAATACATGTCAAATTTATATGTGGGAAAGTATTCAATCATTTTCATGTCGCGGCACCTCTATCTTTCCAAAGCAGCATATTTTTTAAAGAAAAATTGAAATTAGGTTACTGCTGCAGGGAGCAACATATTAGATAGAGCCCCGTAATTTTAAAGTTCGCGACCAATCTTTCCTAAAGCTCCTGGCTTTTCCACGGCTTCCCTGATCTTCGAGCCAAGGTCAAGGGCGGCGGAATCAGCCTCAAGGTTTAGCAGAGGGAAGCGGCCAAAGTCCCACCTGCCGTGAAACCTGCGCTGTTGCCAGGACATGACCCCGAACCTGAAAGGAAACCATGAAAAACCACTGTTGAGACTCACGCTTGAGGTGAAGGCGGGAAATGAGAGACACCGATCCGTTGGCGAAGGTTGACAGGTCAGCCAGAGAGATCTTGGGAGGTCAGAGGGGACAGTTGGACTTAGTTTGTTTTAACTATATTCCCAACTGAGTGCTTAATAATCACTATTTCTGCGATATTAATATTTTGTAGAAGAGAGACGTACGTCAGTGTTCTCTCAAAGCACGTCAAAAACTAGGGGTAGTGGGAATGCCAATTATTGCAAGACTGAGTTCTAAACCCGAAATAGAATTTACTGTGTAACTGTAAAGGTACACTGAAAACTACATGTTTGTACTACTTAAGTAGATGCTAATGAATGAACTACCTTATTTTCAGGACACCCTTAAGGTATATATACTGCCTTTGTTTGAGATGTGAGGGATCGGGCCTGGACTATCACCAACTCTAGCTTCATCGATAATTTATTTTGTTGACGTTCGGAAAGAAAGCACAGGATTCTCGAAGTTCCTCAACCTTCATAAGAGAGTCTTACATTATGCCGCGGATCCGAGGAGGAGATAACAGTCAGCCAAAATCATATCATTGGGAAAATTGCGCGCGCCACAGCACAAGTGCACTTCGACAGTCAGCGCAAACGTCACGTAATGTCAGTATGCCTACCTTTTGTCTCTTTCGCCCTCGTCGTGGTCACCAGCACGAACAAAATTCCGGACTGACTGCGCCTCGAAAAATTTGTACGTGCTCTTGAAAGCAACAGCTACGCTAGGAACGGGACATTAAAAAATTCGCAAACGTCAGCAATATTCCGTGCCAAGTCCGCTACCAAATTGAAGGGCAGCGAAAAATGGGGAATCAAAAAGACGACGGGCGCATCTCATTCCCGAATTCCCTTCCCAATTTTGTATTTCTTCATCGATTCATTCATTGATGACATTTCGGTAACAATCTGTACTGCAGGTAACACTGACGGGCGAGAATCGGGAAGCCAGCAATTCTCCGTCCTTTTTTTCATTATTTGCGGTATCACAGTTTTCCATCAGATTTTTTACGAAATAGAAACAACATGAATATTTAAAAAAGTATACGAACTGATGATTGCTTCCGTTACGGTACTGCATTGTTTGATTGTTGCACTCGCGCTCATAATTATTGTTGTCAGCCGTGCTGCAATTCAGTAGCACAACGGCGGCTCCTTCCCCCCGCCCCCTTCCCCCTCCAGCCCCTGCGTGAAGACCACCCCGAATAGGAATGCCCCCACCGCCACGAACACGATCCCCACCGCCGCCCCAACCGCGGAGGAGACGGTGGGCCATCTTTCCCTCGCTCCTCCGCCTTCGCCGCTTGCTTCGCGACTTGGAAGCGAGTTGCCCACCAGTGCCGCACCGGGGAGGACGAAGATGAAAACGGCGGCCTACAGGAGATATAAGGAAAAACTGCAACTGAAGAAACGATAAAGTTTTCTAAATCTCACTCACCAGGCTCCCCAGTTGCTGTATGACCGCCCCAATGTTCGGCACCAGAAGGGCGGCGGCCAGCGACGCGGCGAACCAGAGTGTGGCCACCGCAGGACGAAGCAGGCGGAAGAACAGCCGTTTGGCCCGTCCGCCGCTGCCGCTATTGCCGATGTCCGTGTTGCTGTCGCTCGTGCTGCTGCTATTGCAGGCCTCCTCGGCCAGGGAAACGATCGCCTCCCTCCCACAAAACAACTAAAGAAAAACTTTTTTCTAATTTCGAATGTAATCACGCAAAAATAGCTTTTTTCTTCACCAGTATTGGGTAAGTGGCGAAGGTCTTGGCCGCCATTGCCGCCACCGCCGCCATGACCTCCGGCCGCTTGGCGGAGTAGTTCATGAGGAGGTCGCTCTCCACCCTGTCGGCGCCGAACGTCCACAGCCCGAAGGCGCCCGTTAGGGTGTAGGAGAGGAAGCAGACGGCGATCGCAGAGAAGGAGGCAACGGTGAAGTGGAGCTTGTCCCGCCGCCGCATGCAGGAGTAGATGGGGATCACGCTCACGTGGCACTGGAGGACTAAAAGTAATATCATCTCACACACAAAAATTAGTTTCGTTTTCTTTACCTGGTATCCGAAGCATATGACGGGAACCACGTGGAAGAGGTCTGTCCAGTTCCCCCCTCGGTGGAATCCTCCTCTGCGGCTGCCGTGGCTGCCGAGGAGGGCGGATGCGTTGCCGCTGACGTTCGATGCCAATGGTGCCAGGATGCTGTGGTGCGGGTGGTAGTACTCGTAGACCACCAACCCCACTGTGAAAAAGTAGTAATATGTAAAAATGTTTTTTCTTGGAGAAGGAGAAACTGATTCGTGTCCTCACCGATGTAAAAAATAGCGACGACCCCTACGGCGCTAGGAAGCTTGAGGAAGTCTATCCTCCTTGAGTAGCACAGCGGGAGGACAAAGACGACGGCGCTGGCGGGCATGGTGAAGGTCCGGGCGAGGTACCAAACGTGGCAGAAGTCGTGTCCGCGGAGGGAGGCCAGGGCGCGGTCGAACTGGTCGCCGATGATGATGAGGAAGGTTATGGTGGTGCCGAAGCAGTAGACCACCACGCAGAGGGAGGTGAGGCGCCGGCCCCACGGGCCGCACGCCGACTCCATCGCGTCCTGAAGAGTGCGGGAGAGATTCTGCGAGGAAAGAAAGTATTGCCGTTTTCCGGTAAATTAAATGTGGCGAATTTCCACCTTGTCTGCGCAGTGCGCGAGTATGAGCAGCGCCCCCAGTATGAACACCATGAGCACCCCCTGGACGGCGGTGCCCGCTGCCACCCCCCCGGCGTCGGCGAAGGCGCGGGGGAAGTTGAGGAGGCCGGCGCCAAGGGCGGCGTTCACGATCAGGAAGACGGTCAGCACCAGGCCGGTGCCCTGCTGTTGCTGCTGCTGCTGCTGCTGTTGTTGCCGCCTATTTTGAGACGTGGGAAAAGTCGGTGAGGGGAGCGGCGGGGCTGAAGGGGCGTGCTGTTGTTGTTGCTGCTGCTGGTCGCCGTTATTTAACCATGACCTGATATAAAGCACAATATATAGAGAACAACAATTCTGATCAACCAATTGATCGTCCCACCTGTCGAAATATTCCCTCGCAATGTTCCGGTGGAAGGAGGAGTTTCTCGATCTGGGCAGGAGGGGGTCGTCGTCACGGTCGCCCCCGTGGAACGGGGAGGAGGGACCTGAAAACGGCAACAAAAGTCAGTCTATGGATATTTCTCTTTTCTAAAAAAAAAAAACCAGTCCCACCCGCCGTCCCCAGCAGCCCGTTGTTGTACTCGGCCACCAGCACCACTGGCGGCGCCGGCTCGAAGCCGTCCTCCTCCATCGCCGCAGCCTCCGACTCCTCCTCCTGCTGCGCTATCCGCTCCGGCGACTCTGACGCACTGTTCTCCATATTGAAAAGAGGGGAATTTTCTCGCCTCTCTCTAACTAGGGTCTTCTTGGCTCGTGCTAAGATGGTCTCAAGGGAAGACCACCTCCACTTCGGCTGAGTCGGCTGGACGACCTTGCAGCTCCTTGTTGCAAGCGCGATCGAGCCCCCTTCTCCAACTTGAAGTGAGAGAAGTGTCTAAACCGTGAAAGACGAGTTTTTTCTCCTAAAAGCGGACCACAATAATGTCCTCCCCCCCAACAATAACCTTCACACGTAGAATTCTCGTTGAGCGAGATGCTCCACTTTCCTCCTCCCCCATACGTTGGGTAGAAGGGGGAGTTGTTTGTCTATCCAGGGGACAGATAATCGAGTTGCTGTGCGTGCGCGCACGCTGCGACTATGTTCTCATTTGCTTGCTTGCGTTGTTGCAGCTCTTG
>JAAUYJ010140402.1_pt1 | contig 16109 bp, 10 predicted proteins | sample 7278031 | NCBI WGS metagenome assembly JAAUYJ01 (sample SAMN14350222, study PRJNA611818) | marine sediment metagenome | isolation source: surface marine sediment (1.8m) | place: French Polynesia: Moorea | collected 2018-08 | reverse complement strand
TATCAAAATATTGTCTTCAAGTTGATTGAAGACAATATTTTGATAAGGGTGAAGATCGAAATAAAGAAACTGCCCTGCACTATGAATGGTCCAGTAGGGATCGTGTTGGTTATATGGTTGAGAGCCAATATAACGTTGATCAATAGAATTATAAATAACCTTATATTCTCCGACAACGGGTACATAAACCTCTGCTTGACACTCAACCATATAGGGCGTTTCGTTGCGAACAAAGATAATATCATGCTGATGATCTTCACGTTTATCAGACTCAAAACCAGTATCGCCACCCCATCGAATAAAACTGAACCATTTACGTTCATTATTAGAGCCATTGCGAATCATAGAATAGATTCCATGACGGGCTAAAGCCGGTTCCTTGCGAAGAAGTTGATTGAGATCATGAAAATTATTAGCAATCTGTTGCTGATGCATCGCTGCATAATCTCCTGTTTTTGACCAGTCAACCCCACGGAAAACATCAAAATAGCCTTCTTCTCCAAACTCATCTCCCTGGAAAATCATCGGTGCCCCCGGTCGAAACCAACAAAGAGCCGCTAAACCAATCAGAGGAATATGATTGCCCAATTCCGTAATTAATCGAACCTTCCCATTGGCACATTCATCATGGGTATTCATGGCATTAACCATCTGTTCCGGACTCTTATTATGAATAAGAATTTCAATATGTTCGATCAAACGCTGTTCGATGGGAATTTGTAAATAACTGCGAATACGGTGCATTTCCCCCATATTTTGCGCATAAGTAAAACCCAGCCCGCCCTCATCCACAGGACAAGCAAGTTTAGGAAACACCCGTCGTGATTCTTCGGCAATGGTAATAAAATTGGCTGCTGTATGTTGTAAACGAGCGTGTAAATCGCGGAGAAAACGCAGGCCAGCAAAATCCACTGCTTCCGAGAGCCAATATCCCCGTTCCTCAAAATAGCGATCGCCCCCTAACCCATTGAAAAGTTCCCAGTTTTCGAGATCAACCTGTTCGCGATCATTTCGTGGCCAGTCCCAAAAACCGCGATCATAATCAAAAAAGATTTGAGCGGCCACCGCATCGATGCGCGCACCATCTATTCCCAGTTCTTGATACAGATAGGTACACAGGCCAATCAGATAATTTTGAACATAGGTATCTCCCACATTGTAGATGCGGCTATTCCATTGATTATTCCAACCTCTCGCCCCAGAATGATGATAGAGATCCGTTCCGTCATAATTTGCCAAACCACAATCCCAGTCTTGCACCCCAAACCCCAAAGGGACATCTACAATAACCCCGATTCCGTTAGCATGACAGTGATTAACTAAATATTTGAAGTCATCTACCGTGCCATGACGTTCATAGATAGCATAAGGACATCCTACCAAGTACCCCCAGGATTGATGAATGGGAGTCTGAAATGGAGGCATAATCTGAACATGGGTAAACCCTATATAACCCAGATGAGCGACAATTTTATGAGCAATATCCCGATAGTTACCATCCCAAAAAGTAGATAGGTGCATCTCATAAATACTCATGGGTTCATGAGGGAGCTCAATGTGTTTATGAGTCCACTCAAAATAATTGCGATCGCCGACAACACTATTAAAATTACGAGTGCCATCATTGCCCCAAGTTACAGCCAATTGAGAGCTAAATGGATCAATGCGTGCCATTGCATAGGGTTGACTTAGATAATCATTTTTATTTTCAACATAGTATTTATATTCACACCAGGTAAGGTTTTCAGGAATGGTGATCTCCCAAACCCCTTCTTCATTGCGTGTCATGGTTTCAGCAAAACAATCCCATCCATTTCCATCACGAATCAATGAGACTGCTGTTGCACGGGGGGCATAGACTCGAAACGTTGTTTGATTATTCTGGGGGTGTGCACCAAAATACTGATAGGGGTAATCTCGCTTAATGGTTTCAAGGGACTGTTTTTTCACAAGGACACTCCAGGGGCTTAACGAAGTTAGAAGTCAATCAGAATGCGCAAATTTAGAATTACCTCCACCTCAAGTTGGAAGCTTGAAACAAGGAAGATTGTTCTTCTCTTGTTTATAGCAGTTTGACATTTTAGCAACTTATCTAGGTTATGGAACGTCAGGTGGGCAAAGTTTTCTATGATGAGTAATCCACATTCAGTTTCTGATCTGCCCAGCCCAGCGTCTTCAGATTTTGTTCAACACAACTGTCTCTAACCTCAAAAAGATGGTAGCATGAAGCCGTCCTAAAAGCTTGTTTTTGGTTTAAAGCTTAACTAAATGTCCCCAGAAAAATCATCCACCCCGATCATTCCTCAACTCATTATTGGACTCGGAAACCCTGAAAAAAAATATGAAAAAACTCGTCATAATATCGGTTTTGAAGTTGTCGACACCCTAGCCGAAAAATGGCAACTGATCTGGAAAGAAAACCGTCGTTTTCAAGGGCTCATCGCTGAAGGAACAGGTCCTAACCGGCAAAAAATTTATCTCTTAAAACCTCTAACCTATATGAACCGTTCCGGACAATCAGTACGGGCGGTTACGGATTGGTATAAACTACAATCCAGTGATGTTTTGGTCATCTACGATGATATGGATCTGCCCATGGGTAAAATGAGAATGCGTCTATCTGGATCAGCCGGAGGACATAATGGGATGAAATCCATTATTGCTCATCTCGGTGGTCAAAATTTCCCCCGTCTTCGCATTGGTATTGGTAAATCTAATCAGACAGATAACACCATTTCTCATGTTTTGGGACGATTTTCTCCCGAAGAAAGAACTATCATTAATAAAGCCTTTCCTTTAGTAGTTGATGCCATCGAAATGAGTCTCAAAGAAGGCATTGAAAAATCTATGAGCCTGTTTAATAGTCAAAAGGTAACGCCATAGGGTATGATGGAGTATCGTATGCTGTGTAATTCTTGTCGTAGACTCAAGGGAGGGGCAATTGGAGCCTAGATTTATATTAAAAGTATTATGGTTAGATGCTAACGTAGCGATCGCCGTTGACCAAGTGGTAGGGAAGGGAACCAGCCCCCTAACCGCTTATTTTTTCTGGCCGCGGGATGATGCGTGGCAACAATTAAAAGATGAACTAGAAGCCAAACACTGGATCTTAGAAACCGAAAGAATTGAGGTGTTAAACAAGGCTACAGAAGTCATTAACTATTGGCAAGAGCTTCGTAATCAAGGTAAAAGTATTACCATGAAAGAAGCGCAGAGTAAATTCCCAGAAGTGACGTTTAGCGGTAGTAATTAATAATTGGCAAGGGATAATTGAGAATGGATAATTGCTAAGTGTTTGATTATCCTCTACAATCATCCCTGTTTAACATCAGAAGAACGATAAACCCGATAGTCAATCTGGGGAAAAATATTATCCATCTCCTCGATTTGAATTAACCAAGTTTCATCAACCGAGCCCAATTGAAAACCATCATAAATCTGATTAAATCGGAATAGATGGGTTTTCGTCTGTTCAACGGCATAAGTAACCATTGTACCGGTACGCATAATAAAAGCCCAATCAGACGCTTGAGCCAATAACAATTCTCGTGCCGCTTGATTTAAAGCTCTTTCTTGCAACTCATTTTTCGGTTCTCTAGCACTCAATTCTATCATCCGTTCCGTTGCTTGATGAAGATGAGGATAAATCCAACTATTGCTATCATTGAGCCAAAATTCATGAAACCCTTTATAACCCCAACTCGACTGAGTGAGACGACATACCTGCTGGGTGGGGTTATAACGTAGATAGTCAGCTAAATGAACCAGATTAAAAGTATTTTGGTCATACCAAGTTTTCCGAAATAAATAATCTAAAAACCAAGGTCCTTCATACCACCAATGACCAAATAACTCCGCATCATAAGGAGCCACCACAATAGGATGACGGTCCATGATACCCGCTAAATGGGAAATTTGCTGTTCACGATTGTACATAAAATTCCCCGCGTGTTCAGCGGCCTTTTCTCGCGCCCAATAGGGATCATAGAGGGCTTTATCTTCCATATTCCCTTGAATATTGGTAATTTTATGATATTTAACTCCCGTATTTTTCCGTTGTCCATTGGGCATAATATAGGGCTTAATATACTCGTAATCTGCTTCCCAGCCCAAATCCTTATAAAACTCCCGATATTCAGGATCTCCTGGATAACCAGTTTTAGCCGACCAAACCTGGCTAGAGGACTCATGATCCCTAGCAAAAGCAGCCACACCTGTTTCCGTAAACACAGGGGCATAAGTCCCATGACGAGGGCGAGGGTGGGCCGATAAAATGCCATGACCATCAACTATAAAATAACGTAAGCCAGCTTGAGCCAGCATCTTTTCTAAACCTTCATAATAGGCACATTCCGGCAACCAGATGCCCTTGGGTGGACGGCCAAAATTCTCTTGATAATGATCACAAGCCACCTTAATTTGCGCCCACACCGCTTGAGGGTACATTTTCATCAGAGGTAGATAACCATGAGTGGCCCCACAAGTCATAATTTCGAGATTATTGCTGTCTAAAAACTGTTTAAACCCCAAAATTAAATCGCCATTGTACTGTTCCCAGGTGGTGCGAATGTTAGCAAACTCTTGAGCATAGAATTCAGCTAAATAGCGAATGTGGCCATTATGTTGATTATTCTCAATTTCTTTGGCAACTAACCCTTGTAGTTGCCCCAGATGATGGTTATAGCGTTCTTGTAATAAAGTATCCCGTAACATAGAAACAAGAGGCGGTGTCAAACTCATCGTCATCTTGAAATCGATGCCATCCCGTTGTAGTCCTTCAAATAATCGAAGTAGAGGGATGTAGGTTTCTGTAATCGCCTCATAAAGCCACTCTTCCTCTAGGACATAATCCCTCTCAGGATGTCGTACAAAAGGTAAATGAGCATGAAGCACAAGGGCAACATAGCCAAGAGCCATAATAACTTTTACACCATCATTCAGTGAAGTTTTTACAAATAAGCCTTAAGATTAAGGGGAGTCGATTTTACACTATCTTAAGAATTTAGATTAATATAGATAGAAAAAATCCCTTATTCAAAGAACCTTCTTGTTTGTCAGTATATAGTATCCAGTTGCAGTGCTAGAACCCCCCAACCACCAAACAACCTCTGAAACCGATCATGATACATCTCGATCGATTCAGTTATTGTTGTTTGTCGATGAGCGACCAAGTTCCCAAGAATACATTAAGTCTATTCGAGATTACCTAGAAAAAGTGAGCAATCATGATGCTTATCAATTAGAAGTGATTGAGATTCACGAGCAACCTCACCTAGTCGAACATTTTCGCCTGGTAGCAACTCCAGCCTTAGTGAAAGTAGTACCCGAACCCCGACAAACCCTAGCCGGTAGTGACTTAGTCAATCAGTTGCGAAAATGGTGGCCAAAATGGGCATCTTCCTTGGAAGACAATCATCAAGTCGAACCAGAAAGCAACACCACAACAGTAGGCTATTCAGCCGAAATGATGCGCCTTTCCGACGAAATATTTCGTCTCAAGAAAGATCAAGAAAACCTGCTCGAACAACTAAAATTTAAAGATCAAGTTCTAGCCATGTTAGCCCATGACTTACGGAGTCCCCTCACCGCAGCCTCCATTGCAGTAGAAACCTTGGAACTGGCACAAAATCAAGAACGTAGCGAAAAAAAACAAAAATTAACCAATCAGTTATTTCAACAAACCCGTAATCAATTTCGGGTCATGAATCGTCTCATTAGCGATATTTTACAAGCCTCCAAGAGCATGAATGCTCAGTTGCACGCTGAGCAAACCGAAGTCTTCTTACCTCCCCTCTCCACAGAAATCCTCAGACAATATCGTAACTTATTTGCAGAGAAATCCTTAACCTTGACACAAGATATTCCTCAAGACGTTCCTGCCGTCTATGCCGATGAAGAATTAATTCGTCAAGTGATTGTCAACTTACTTGATAACGCCATTAAATACACCCCACAAGGGGGGGAAATTAACTTTTCAATTCTGCACCGAACCAGCCAAAAAGTACAAGTGAGCGTCTGTGATACAGGCCCAGGCATTCCCGAAGAAAAACAAGAGCGAATTTTTGAAGGGCATTTTCGCCTACAACGGGATCGAGAAAAAGAAGGGTATGGATTAGGGTTATCCTTATGTCGTAAAATTATTCGTGTCCACTACGGCCAAATTTGGGTTGATAGTGTACCAGGACAAGGTAGTTGTTTTCATTTTACATTACCCGTTTATCGTCAACGATAATCGTGGGTAATCTCTATATAGAGATGTGTGGGATTTACTGCACCTGACTAGAAAAGACAATATTCGCTCAATCATTTAATCGATATGCGTAAAGCTTTAATTATCGTCAATGCTGAGGTCAAGGGAGAAGGGACTATGTATTTGGCTTCTCCTGCCACTGAAAAAATGGTTATGGCACTCGAAGCAGCTATAAAAGCTGATTCTCCCTCAACTCAGGTTGAAATCATGGCAGCAGCCAGCTTATGGTCGAAAAGTGTCAAGCCACCTAAACCTGATCAAGATACGATTTATTGTCCTCTGACTATTGATGTTCCCAGTTGGCTATCTTTTCCTGGACAAAAAATTTACCAAGACTGTAAAGACGTAAAGGGGCGACGACAATGGGTTGACAAAACTCTCGGCTATAAAACCAGTATTAGAGATGCTTGGTTGGGGGATCTCTGCTTGCCAGTGGCCTTAACCCCCACAGAATTGATGTACGGTGAGATTATTGGAGAAGGGGCATTCCCTAATTCTTATGAGCAACCTATTTCCTTGCAAAAGCAGTTACGTCGTCCTCTATATGATCTCGCCGAAGGACTCCTAGAGGATCTAGATGCGCCTCCTTCCCTATATTTACTGCAATTTCGTCTCAAGGGTCAAAATATTATTTTTGATCGCTTATGGCCCTTTCCAGCCGCCCCTGCCATTGCTTCTCTAACATATCCCCACCCTAATTTATTTACTTGTTATTGGCAGTGTTTAACCCATCAATCGATTCCGAGTCTGATGGGAAGCGTTTCTTAAGGGTAACGATCAAAAGCAACTCCAACCATTTTGAAGAGTTAGTCGGTATTTCGTTATATTAAAACCGAAAATATACCGACTGATTTTTCAAAGGTTATATCATGACTACGTTAACCCGCTGGTTTCTTGCACAAGAAACCCCTGTTGTTGATCCATCCCTACTCAATCAACTATTTTCTGATAGTTTGACCTTGTTACAAGGTTTAGGAATCCTCTTTGTAGGCTGGATAGTCGCTACTATTGCCAGAGGTGTTGTTCACAACATTCTTCAGAATACGGAAATTGATAATCAAATCGCCGCTTGGATTAGTGGGCAAGAAGCGTCTGAAAGCTCTATTCCTATCGAAAAATGGCTGGCTAAGTTTACCTATTGGTTGATTCTCCTGTTTGCTGTTGTTGCCTTTTTGAACACCCTGCAACTCGAAGCGGTTTATCAACCCCTCAATGCTCTGCTTCAAGAAATTACCAGTTTCCTACCGAAAATTTTGGGTGCCGGTGTTCTTGTGGCCATCGCTTGGGTGTTGGCTACCCTCTCTAAGTTGTTGATAACCCGTGTTTTGGACAGTTTCAACCTGGAACAACGGTTTGGGCAAGAGACAACCGATGAACAAGGGAGTCAAATGTCGGTGTCGCAAACCATTGGCAATGCGATTTACTGGTTCATTTTCCTCCTCTTCTTACCGTCTATCCTTAGTACCCTAAAGTTAGAAGGTACTTTAGCCCCTGTACAGGGATTACTTGATCAAATCCTAACTGTCATTCCCAATATTCTCGGTGCCGTCATTATTGCCACTGTAGGATGGGTTGTGGCTAAACTGATTCAAAGGATTGTGACTGGTTTATTGGCAGCTACTCCTATTAACCAAGTTGGGGCTAAGTTTGGTTTATCCACTGATAATACTGCAAACTCTCTATCTGGCATTATCGGGACAGTTGTTAATGTCTTAATTCTCATCCCTGTTGCCATTACTGCTTTAGATGCACTACAAATTCAAGCTATTTCCCAACCCGCTACGGAAATGCTTAATCAAGTGTTAACATTGTTGCCTAAATTATTCGCAGCAACCGTCGTCTTAGGTTTGGCCTATGTGGGAGGGCAATATCTCTGTGAAATGGTGAGTAATGTTTTAAGTAGTGTCGGTTTTAACAACATCTTCCAATGGTTAGGGATTGCTCAAACCCCTCAAACCTCAACGGAAGAAACCTCAACGGAAGAAACCTCAAGCACTCCGACTAGAACCCCTTCAGAAATTGCAGGAATTGTCATTTTAGTGGCAGTGATGTTAATTGCTGCTTTAACGGCGGTGGATATCCTTGAGATTGAAGCCTTACGAACGGTTGTCGGGACTTTATTGGCCATCGCAGCCCAAGTCTTAGTTGGATTACTGGTTTTAGCTTTAGGACTCTATTTAGCGAATCTGTGCTTTAATTTAATCACCCATTCAGGAACCCGTCAGGCCAAGTTTCTCGGTCATACGGCACGTATTTCTATCCTGATTTTTGTCATTGCTATGGCATTACAACAAATGGGAATCGCACCTAACATCGTTAATTTAGCCTTCGGTTTATTAGTGGGCGGTATTTCTGCTGCTATTGCCTTAGCCTTTGGTTTAGGGGGGCGAGAAGTTGCTGCTGAACAACTGCGAGAATGGTTAAATAACTTCAAACAAAACCAATAGTTAGGAGCGAATAAGTCGTTCCCGATACTGTTTGGTTAAGCAGATTTTCTAGAGGCTCCTCACACTATCTCTATCCAGAAAATTTGGCTACTTAACTAAACAGTATTACCGTTGCCATGATACCAACTCCGCTTTATAAAGTAGATAATCATATGATTTGAGTAAGTTGTCTACAAGTTTACTTATCTAGAACTCAGTTTTCTAAACTTTTCATCTTTTGTTTGATGGTAGAAATATTTATTCCAAAGTTAATTCGCAGTTGATTGATAGACAATTTTTGATAAACTGATGCCCTCAAATCAATTGTATTAATGTTACGAAAAATAAGCCTCTTTCCATAACTATATCCTAAGTCAAAAAATAAAAAATCTTTTTTTGTCAATTGATATTTTTTAGGATAAAGATATTGAGCAAAAAACTTAAGTATTTGAACATGAAAATTCTTAACTTGGTCATCATTACCCATAGTAAAACCAATTACAAAAGCTTCATTGTAAGGTTTTTGAGCTTGTTCGAGAAGCAAATGGAAGCAATCATGATTGTAGAGATCAATTTTTCCAGGTAGAGCAAAAGGGCTAGATGGGTTTTCTAATAATCGAACCAAAAAAGGAATAGCTGAGGGCGGATCTCCTTCTATTTTTGCCATAGCATCTTGAAGATTGATGTGCCCTATTTCTTGCCATTTGAAAGAAGATTGATTGCTAGAGATTAATTTATTAACCATCGATATATTCCCAAAATATCCACTCCCAGAAAAAGAGAAATTGAATAAAAAATCATGATTTTATCCTTAGCTAAAAGTGATGATATAAATAAAAGAAAAGAACTGATAGCCAAAAAAACAAAGCCGTAACCGCTTATACTTGTTCTGGAAGCCAAAATAGTTCCTCCTGTTAACGCAAAACTACTGCTTATTAACCGCAAAAAATTGATATATTTTAAAGGGACTCTATTTATATTCTTATTAGACAAGATAAATTAATTTTTTTCTTTTTCTGTTGTGCTATTATTATATATTTTTATAATCAAAAAAACCGTATAATTTCTTATTTTTAAAACTAAACTTCAATCACAAATCAGAGTGATTTAGATCATCTATACCAAACATTTTAAGTCACAAAGTTTTGAGCATATAATTATAGTTATTCAAATAAAAATGAGACATAAATCATCTCTCTTCTTATTAGTATAGTGAGCAAGTCTTATTAGTATAGTGAGCAAATCTTATTAGTATAGTGAGCAAGTCTTATTAGTATAGTGAGCAAATCTTATTAGTATAGTGAGCAAGATGCTCACACTCCCCTATCTCAAAATTATTTGAAAAGACTATGTATTAATTTTTAGGGAAAACCTACCCTATCGTCGCTGGATTTTAGCTGATAGTGGTACTGTAAAATGGCGCAATAAGTGGAATGGTTAAGGAAATGATGAGTCAGTGGGGGACTCAATAATATTAAGGCCCTATTTATTATCAATTCTGATAGACTAATTCTAGGAGAGACATGATCAAAACAGTGTCAAACAATAAGGATTAACTCAATGGCATTAGTAATTAGTACCGTTAACATGAAAGGTGGTGTTGGTAAAACCACATTAACTGTCAATTTAGCCACCTGTTTAGCGAAGCATCATGGCAAAAAGGTATTAGTTCTCGATCTCGATGCTCAAATTAGTGCCACTCTCAGTTTAATGTCTCCCCATGAATTTGCCCAAATTCGCAAAAAACGCCGTACATTAAGTTATTTACTCGATAATATTATTCAACCTAATCCTTATAGTAAACTGAATATTCATGATATTATTCAACCCTATATTTGTGATATTGAAGGACTGGATTTACTCCCAGGAGATTTAGAACTTTATGATGAGTATATTGTCTCAGAAATGCTTCATAAACAGGCAGCTATTGTAGAAAATCCTGATTTTGAAACGGTTTGGAATCATTTTGAAAGGGTCTTAATGCAAAAAATTCTTGAGCCTGTTCTTGACTATTATGACTTTGTTATTATGGACTGTGCGCCAGGATATAATCTCTTAACACGAAGTGGATTGTCAGCTAGTAATTATTATTTATTGCCAGCGCGACCTGAACCTTTGTCTGTGGTAGGAATGCAATTATTAGAAAGACGAATACGCAAGTTACAAGAAAGTCATAAACAAACTCAACCATTAAATTTAAACTTATTAGGAGTCGTTTTCATATCATCAGGAGGGGGTTTATTTAGCCGTTATTACAATCGAGTCATGCGAAGAGTAGAAGCAGACTTTTCACCAGAAAAACTCTTCAAAATTTCAGTTCCTATGGATGTTAATGTAGCAAAAGCAGTGGATAATTTCATGCCAGTTGTTGTTTCTATGCCGAATTCTAGTGGCTCTAAAGCTTTCATAAAATTAGCTGAAGAATTCTTAAGTAAGTTAGCAATTAATGATTAACAATTATTTCAAGAGCAGATAATAAAAGCTCTGTTTTACTCGATTTTATTGCGTCCTAAAAGAGTCAATCAGAATTTAGAATTACCGATTCTTTAAGTTGAAGGCTTGAGACGCTTTTTTCGGTCATTATTAATTAACTTGTTTATAATTCTTAATTAAGTGAGTGTCTATGATTTTATCTCGCTAATGATAAGCTGGAGAAAGGATTTATCATAAAACAATAGGGATCGTAATGTTAAACTTTAACGCCAAAACAACCCGCTATAGTCCTTGGAATGCTTACTATTTAGGACAAGCTGCTAAGTTAGTTTACGAAAACAGTAATGTTATCCAACAAACCACAAAATTTAAGTGGCAACTGCCTAAATATAAGTTTATTCAGGATCTCCATGATGATGATGATGAAACAACAGGAACGGAGTGTTTTGTTGCTGGAGATGAAAAGAAAATCATTGTCTCTTTTAGAGGAACCCAAGTGTCTCAAAGAGAAGATGTCTTAACTGATCTTAATTTAGGATTTGAAGACGGTCCATTGGGAAGGGTTCATCGAGGTTTTCTCAAAGCAGTAGATAGTGTTTGGGAAGACTTAATAAAAACTATCAATGAATTTCAGGATAACGGTCAATCTTTGTGGTTTACTGGTCATAGTTTGGGTGCCGCATTAGCCCATATTACGGTGGCAAAATTTATCGATGATTTAGATCGTCCGGTTTATGGATTATATACCTTTGGACAACCTAGAGTGGGAGATAGAACTTTTGCCAGGAGTTTTAATGTAGAGTTCAAGTCTCGTTATTTTCGTTTTGTTAATAACAATGATATTGTTACTCGTATTCCTTTAAGAACTATGCGCTATAGTCATGCCGGAAATTTTATCTATTTTGACAGTGACAAAGTTCTTCATACTGATATTCATTGGTGGTATTTATTTGTAGATAGAGTTGGTAGTGTCATCGATGATTTTGGTGAAAAAGGGTTAGATAGTATCGATGATCATAATATATCAGATTATTTAGTTGGTCTTGATAAATATAAGACCCTAGAATTAAAATTTTAACTGGGTGTTTTGTTCCTTGGAGAATATTTTTTCAAGGAACACTAAGAATTAATTTTATGAGGTGGGCTGCGTATTTTATAGTTATAGTTAATTCAAATAAAAATGAGACAAAATCAATCTCCCCTCTTATTAACATAGTGAGCAAGATGCTCACATTCATCTGTCTAAAACTTATTTGAAACGACTATAAATAGTATCTGATTGGCCCACCCGACTCTTACCTATCAATAATTAAGGGTTTCACCTGATAAAGGAGGCGTAGTAGAAGGCGATCGCCGAAACTGAGTCGCCTGTTCATAAGCATAAGCAAACCCTAATAAAGTGGGTTCAGTGTACGCCAACCCAAAGAAAGTTAGCCCTACAGGTAATCCTTGTCTTGTAAAACCCATAGGAACCGAAATACCTGGAAAACCAGACACATTAGCTAAATAACCAGGGGTATAAGGATCATCGCTCTTGCATTCATAGGTGGGCTCATTTTCGATAGTATGAAGAGGACTAGCTGGACAAGTGATAGTAGGGAAAATCATCGCATCCAGATTCTTTGACTCCATCGCTGCTGTTAATACCTGACGAACCCTAGGGAACTCATATTGGGTAATATAGAGATAACGAGCGTCCGCTAGGCCTCGATGGGTAACAGAAGCTTGCGCCCCTCGAATACGCCCTGGATTTAAAGGATTCGCCGATTGAGCAATGGGATCGGAGACAGCCAAACGAACCAGTCTTGCAAGAGTTTTCGGAAAAGAATTGCTTAGCGTCTGTAAGTAATTTTCCAGTTGGGGTTCAAATTCAGCTTCTGTTACTTCTTCCATCAAGGGCCAGAGATTTTCTAATTTTTTTGGTAAGTCTACTGTTACCACCTCTGCTCCCAATTCTTTGAGCTTGATAACGGCTTGTTGGGTTAAACTGTCAACCTCCTCATTACCTCCCTGAAAATCGATAACAACCCCGATTTTAGCCCCTTGTAGAGCCTTTTTATCGAGGAATTGAGTATAATCTTGGTATGATTTTCCTTTGCTGTCTAAGGTACGAGGATCATTGGCATCGACACCGGCCATAATTCCTAAAGCGATCGCTCCATCTCTAACCGTGTTCGTCATGGGACCTGCAGAGTCAAAGGAGAGGGTTAAAGGAACAATACCATCCCGACTGACTAACCCCTGAGTGGGCTTAATGCCGACAATACCTGCTACTGAAGCTGGACCTCGAATGGAACCAGAAGTATCGGTTCCCGTGGCTAAGAGGGCAAAACTAGCGGCGATCGCAGCCCCACTACCGCCACTTGAGCCAGAAGGGTTACGACTCAGTTTGTAGGGGTTTAAGGTTAACCCTCCGAGGGAACTATAACCCAGCCAACCATAAGATTCAGCAAACTCGCTCATATTGGCTTTAGCAATGATGATGGCCCCTGCGTCTCGAAGTTTTTTGATGGTGAAGGCATCATTGGGGGGTAAAGACTGATTTAAAATGATCGATCCTGCGGTGGTGGGCATATCTGCGGTATCGTAGTTATCCTTGACAATGATGGGGATACCGTGGAGGGGACTACGAGGGCCTTTTGTCTGACGTTCTTTGTCTAAGGCGATCGCCCTAGAAACCGCTTCAGGATTCACTGAAATGATAGCATTAATTTTCGGTCCACGATCTTCATAGGCTTCAATCCTTTTAAGATACAGTTTAACCAGTTGTTCGGAGGTGATTGCACCTTTATCTAAGGCTTGGTTAACTTCTGTGATAGTGGTTTCAGTCAGACGTAAAGTTTCTGCTGAACTTATGGAAGGAAAGAGGCTAAGACTAACAACAGATAGAGAAGCAAAGGTTCTTTTAATAAGCGTTGATAGCATTACATTGTTTAGATTCAACTTTAAGAATTTTACACCGTTCTAAGTCCTTAATCTAGAATCTTAAATGGGACGATGGAAACCCTTCTTTTCGGTCAATACCTTGATCAACAGTTTTTTTACTGCATCCTTATCGATGACTTCTGACTTAGCGATAGCAATCAGGTTTCATTTATGACAAAATTAGGAGTAGGATTGAACAGTGTTAAACCCCTAACTCCTGACTCCTGAATCCTCAAAATAGAAAATTTCCTACCTAAAAAGTATGGAAATTTCTATATCCTTACTGATTACTATAATTCAATGATGTACAAATTAAGGAAAATAATTACGCCGCAATTATCTAATTATTGTTATTTAATATTGTGCATTATTATTGGTTTTTTATTGGTTATTTATACGCCTATAACAACAGCACAAAATCCTGTCACTTCTCCCAGTCATGATGTTGAGAAAACAGAAGATATTTTGCCTGATACGAGTCCATCTCTTCCTGAAAAGATTCAAGATACTCAGTTGACAGAAGCTGAAAAAGATCCTGAAATTCAAGAAGTGATGAAACGTTTTAATATTGGAGTCGAAGAAGCTATCAGGCTGAACAATAAAAAAGATGAGTTAGATGCCCTTGGTTTATTTAGTTTATCATCAGGACAATTGGGCAATCTTCACTATCAAGCAGTTAAACTTGATGGACGAATTATCCTTCCCATTGCAGCTAAAATTGAAGACAATGATAATGTTTTAAAGATGCGAGTTAATAAGATCCAAAATACCCTCCAGGAAATTGTGAAAAGAAATCTAGATCCTGACGAAATTGGTGTATTTCCTTCTATCCTTAACCAGGAAACTGTATTAGTAATTTCCCAAACAACTGAATCTGGAAATAGTGATTTTGAACTGAAACAAAGATGGTTATTAATGACTATTACAGCAGAAGACTCGCGACTGTATGGAATTCCTATTCCTTTATTAGCAAGAATTAGCTCTAAAATTATTGATGAAGCCTTAGAGACAGCGTGGAAATCACGTCAACCCCATTCTCTTTTACAACAAGGGGCTATTTCTTTTTGTATTCTGATTTTAATGATAGCAGCAAGCTGGCTTTTATTAGCCTCACAACACTATTTATTGCCTCATAAAAAAAACAAAAAATCTATGTTTTGGAATCGTAGATTATTGTTTATAGGACACGCCATTATTTGGTTTCCTGGTATGGGGTTTATTTTCAAAGGATTTCCTGATTCTTATGAAGTTGGTCGCTGGTTATTGGATAATACTTTTACTATTTCAACGTCAATTATCTCTTTTTTATTAATTAGTCGTATCCTGGATTTAATTGTTAGATACGGAGAGTCTCAAGAAAGATTAAAAACTGTTCCTATTAGAGTTTTTGTACAACTTTTTTATATTTTGGTTGCCAGTTTATTTATTTTAATCATTGTTGCTAATTCTATTAATCAACCCCTCACTAATATCTTGGCAACGGTGGGAGCCGGCAGTGCTATTTTAATGCTCATTTTTAAAGATTCGATCATGGGATTTACTGCAGGATTACAGTTAGCAGCTAATCGGATGATAGCCTTGGGAGATTGGATTGAAATGCCCAAATATGGTGCTGATGGGTTTGTTAATGAGGTCAATTTATTCACAGTAAAAGTGCTGAATTGGGATAACACAATTACCTCAATTCCGACTTATGCTTTGATTTCTGATTCCTTTAAAAATTGGCGTGTGATGTTTGAATCAGGAGCGAGAAAAATTCAACGGGCTGTTTATATTGATATGACTTCTATTAAATTTTGTGATCAAGAAATGTTAAAAAGATTTTCTCAAATGGAATATATTGGGGAGGCAATACAACAAGAATTAAGTGATTTTGGAGAAGATTCACCTATTAATAATAATCCTCATCTCTTGGATGAAAAATGGTTAACAAATATTGGAGTATTTCGTGCTTATGTGATGGCTTATTTAACCGCAAATCCTAAAGTAAGTTCAGGTCCTTATTTCTTGGTTCGCCAATTACATCCTACAGCACAGGGCTTGCCTATTGAGGTTTATGTTTACTCTAATGATAC
>JAAUYJ010119615.1_pt1 | contig 16119 bp, 9 predicted proteins | sample 7278031 | NCBI WGS metagenome assembly JAAUYJ01 (sample SAMN14350222, study PRJNA611818) | marine sediment metagenome | isolation source: surface marine sediment (1.8m) | place: French Polynesia: Moorea | collected 2018-08 | reverse complement strand
TTTGGTATCTCCAGAAAATAGGTGATCAGGAGAAGTAATTGATAAAAAATGGATAATAATTGATTTGATGATTGGATTTGGGGAGATATCTAATACACCCCATCTCTCCCGACTCCCCGACTCCCCGACTCCCCCACTCCCACACTCCCACACTCATAGACCCCAAATGGGTTCTGTAAGGGCGGAAAAATTGAGCGACAATTTTTTCTCCTACTTCTTCTGTAATGCCTATATTTATGAATTATGTCTAATATTATCCGACTTATGACTGCAAAACCTCACAGCTATAACTTTTGTGAGCAAGCCCTATAGTAAAAATATGAAATCTTGTAATTTATCCAATCTTGAAACTTAGGTGACACAAAATTTGATAGGATTTTTCTGGTAACTAAGGGAATTTTCCCTGAGTTCAGTTACTGAAACCTTAATTTATAGGCAAACATGACCAAACCCATAAATATCCTATTCCAGACTACCATTCCCAGCACCGAAGACGACTGGAGTATAGAACGTTTTTCTTTACTGACAAACTATATTGCCTCTCTCAAAGATCAAGATGGCAACCCCCTGTGTCAGATAACTGCTAGAAACCGAGAATCAGATGGTGACGGAAATGATCCAATTTTAAGCAATTTAGGCGATTCTGATTTCGATCAACTGTGGTTATTTGCTGTTGATGTTGGTGATGGTTTAACAGAAAAAGACCGTGCAGGTATTGCAGCTTTTCATCAACGCGGTGGTGGGTTAATGGCAACCCGCGATCATCAAGACTTGGGGTCTTCTATCTGTAACCTTTGTGGAGTCGGAGTCGCTCATTTTTTCCATTCTCAGAATCTTGATCCAGATGAATCACGTCATTGTAACGACGATATCTACACGAAAGCGATTTCTTGGCCGAATTATCATTCTGGACGCAATGGTGATTATCAAAAAATCACCCCGACTCAACCACTGCACCCACTATTAAAAAATCCGGCTTCACCTTCTGGAGTGATTGAGTATTTCCCCGCCCATCCCCACGAAGGTGCTGTAGGAATTCCTGCTGGTGAAGAGTATGGCAAAGTCATTGCTACAGGTAAAAGTTTGGTCAGCGATCGCGATTTCAATTTAGCGGTCGCCTTTGAATGGCCAAAACAACCTGATGGTAAATCTTGGGGTAGGGGATTAGCTGAATCAACTTTCCATCATTTTTGTGATTATAACTGGGACCCAGATTTTGGTTGTCCAAGCTTTGTGGAAGAGACTCCTGGTAAGGGTATTAAAACAGAGCCTCGTGCGATTGCAGATATCAAAACTTATGTACGCAATTTAGTGATCTGGTTAACTCCCAAATCTGTATAATTTCTTGACAAATTGAATAGAAAAGGGAAGAGTTGTATCTGAATTATGACTTTTCCCTTTTTACTATTTTTTATACCAATTTTAGAAATCTTTTCCAGATTACCGAATTATTAATTATTAATTATTAATTATTAAATAATTCTGGTTGAAAGCCGACCCTTTTCAGGGGAAAAAGCGGTCGGAAAGCGGAGCAGTCCGTAGGATGGGATGGCGATGCTTCGGAGCGGCTCTGCATTCTTCGCGCCTTGCTTTCCCTCCGGGACACTTCGTGTTAGCGGAACTTTGCGGAGCGCAAACGCCATATCCAATCGACCAAGAAAAGAAATAATATTTCCTGATATTCAATTCCGTAACGGTTTTAACCAGAGGTAATTATCAATTAATGAACTGTGTTATACCAAGGTAAGAATTCAACACTCAAGTAATTAACAAGATGCAAAGTATGTTGAGAGATAATTATTTTTCAGAAGCGTGTCAATAGACTGTGATAATCTGTGCATTAATTTGGTATTATAAAATCAATTTTATCTTGTTATTTCCACTTTTTTAAAAAATATAAATTATAAAGTATTAGACTCAAACTAACAGATTTTTTTAGATTTTTTTTAGATCAAGTTTAACCATACCTAAAATATAGAAAACTAATTCAGTAGTAATTTCAAGTATCTATAACATTTGGCTTTAAACCAATAGTTTCACACCTGTTATCTAAAATAATCGCCTGAAATTACGGCCAAAGAAAGTTTGAGTCCAGACAATATTAACCCATGACTTTTGAATGCCAAACTTCCGTGAAATGGTACAGATATTTTTGTTAACAGTTAATGAAAAAACCCTTGTATTTTCTGAAAAATTCTGCTATTGAATTACGGATATAGCTACCCCATTAAAATCATAGAAAATTATAGTTTTGTCTCCTGGGGACTAGGGTCTGAAGCATGAAAGTAGTCTGTCAGACTTTAGCTAAATTAAGAAAAATGTAGTATGAGAATCAAAATCAGGAAAAAATACTATGAGCAAACAACATTGGTTAGATGTAAGTGAATATGTCTGTATCGCAGGGTCAGTATTAGGAACCATTGCCACTGCTACTTCCGGACAGGCAATATATGCAGCAGCACCTATAACTTTGGCCTTATCCGTAAGTGTGGCCAACAGAAAACGCATTGACACATTGCAAAAACAACAGGAAAAAGCAGCGCTGACAGATATCCAACAAACCTTCTTGGAAGACTTAGATCGAGTCGATAGTCAAACAGCAAAAATTCAAGAAAACCTAAATATTCAAACAGAAGCACAAAACAAAAAATTAGAATCAGTAATTGCACCTTTAAGAAATGAGTTAGAAACATTCAAACCTATTGTCAGTCAAATAGAAACACTCACCCAAAAAACAGACCTACAAGGCAAAAAAATCCAGGAAGCGATCGCTCAGTTCACAACCCAATTGGCAGGTATCGAATCAGTGCCAACTCAGCTTAAACAACTTCTTCAACGTTTAGATCCTATAGAAAAACAACAAAAAGAAATCCTCACCCAACGTTTACCTTGGGCAGTTGCAGCAATTGAAGACTTACAAGATAGAACTTCAGCTATAGCGCCACTAGAAACTAATTCTAAAAATATTAGCACTACTCTGCAAACATTAACTAATAAAGTTGAAAATCTACCTCAACCAGAATTCTTTACTAATATTGAAGCAGCTATTAGCTCTGTACAGAAACGACTAGATTTGAATCCCGTCAACTTCCAAGGTACAGACCTTACAGATCAAAATCTGAGTGGTATCTATCTTAAACAAGCTCAATTAATGGATGCTAACCTCAGTGGCGTTAACTTAGGAGGAGCGTGTTTACATAGTGCAGACCTGACAGATGTTAATCTAAGTAGCGCTAACTTAGTAGGTGCAGACTTAGGAGCAGCTAATCTCTCATATGCTGATCTGAATAATGCTGACCTCAGTAAAGTTGATTGTTCTTCTGCTAACCTGAGTGGGATAGATTTATCTTCTGCTAATCTCAGTAATGTTAATCTTTCTTGTGCGAATCTCACAGATGCAGACTTAAGTAATGCTAACCTCGCAGGTGCAAATTTAATTAATGCTAATCTGAGTGGGGTTATTCTTAGTGGTGCAGACCTCAGTGGTGCTAATCTCACAGATGCTAACCTGTCTCATGCTGATTTGACTAATACTAATCTCAGTAATGTGAATCTTTGTGGTGCTAATTTATGGTCTGCTGATTTGAATGATGCTAACTTGACTGGAGCGTTAATAGATAAAAAAAGTAAATTAGATGCGAAAACTCAAATACTCTGGCAGAGTATGAATCAAAAAATTAGTGATAAGAATGTCAATAGTAATGGTAAAAAAGTGACTGATTTTAATCACAATGGTATTAATCTGACTAGCCCTAATTTTTTAGGGATAAAGTCAAATGATCATGTGGTTGTTCAACGTTCTATGCTTGATTAAAAATAGAGAAATACCCCCGTGCAGTTCCTCATAACTTTTGATGCTAAGTATGGGGGTTTTCAAGGTGAGAGATATTTGAATACTGCTGTGCAATTTGGAAGATTATGTATATTATACCAATTACCAAAAATAATGCTAGACTTCAGATGAAGTTCAACAATTAAGTGATTAGTCAAATTAAATAAATTTCTCGTTTCGTTTGTAAATGATTATTACTCCCCTATTATTATAAGTCATAAGGCAGGTAAAATATGGGCGTTGCTCAAATGTAATGGTAAGTAGCTGAAGGTAAAATTGAAAAACTTATGTTTGACGTTGATACTTAATCTAAAAATCATTACCATTCAGCAACGCCAAAATATGTAGTTAGTTTATTCTCAGGATTTGAATTTAATTTAGTCACGGGATGTATTTAAGATTTGATTACTGCTACCTATTTCTTTAATAATTTCGCAAATTTCTGAATCAATTTTGTCTTTATCCATTAAAGCTGCTATACGAGAGGCGTCTTTTGTTTTGTTAAAGCGAACATTATATATCTGACAAACTTCATCAAGTAATAAGTCACCAGGAACTATATCCAGCTTTTTATGATTCCAGTTTTTTTCAACTTCAGACTGGATTTCTTTGTAAATATTTTCTGTATCTTTCTTACTTTCTTCTAGCTTTTTAATATTACTGTTAATTTGTAAATTTATTCTTTCAACAATTGTACTAGTATCCGGGTCTTTTAGTAAGTTTTTCTCAGATGGATAAATGAGCTTAGGTAGTTTTTTAATTACCCTTTTATCAATCGAAAGTTGTTTTAATTTTTCTGCACATTCTTCTATTTTATTGAAAATTTCATCTATTTCTGGTAACTCATATATTGGTTTTCCTTCCAATTCTTTTTTTGACTGAATAAACCTTCTGATTGTACTAGGACAAATCAAGTAATTTTCTATTTCCCTCTTACTGAGAACTTTTAATTTTGCATTATTTCCTAAACGACTTTCTAACTTACTAACCTCTGAATCTTCTTTTTCATCTCTATCTAATAAAAACCACATTTTGACTTGACGTTTAGTCAGAAAAGATAAAGTTGTTTCTGTGGCAAAATGAGCAAAATTTCTTACCCCACCCATAATTACAAAACCTACATTAGCTTGACTAAAATTAACGCCTAGTTTAGATGCCCATTCTCGAATCACATCTTCATCAGATTTTCCTTCAACAAATACCAGGCGATCGAACATAAAGAAAGAACTAAGTCTAATACCAAGTTCTTGAGGTATTTTAGTTTCTGCCTCTTGAATATCTAACTTTTGAATTTGAGTTGAATTTGATTTAGATACTAAATAGACATTTTGCATTTCACCAGTATCTAAAAAATTTGTAGAGTGAGTTGTTAAAATAATTTGACAGCGAGAACTAATACCTTTTAAATAGTGCATCATATTTATTTCAAGGGCAGGATGAAGATGAATTTCTGGTTCTTCAATCAGCAAAATATCAGGCTGTTCAAACTCAAAATCAAGGACTAATCTTAAAGCTTCTCTAATTCCAGAACCATTGACTTCTACTAGAAAATTATCAACATCTAACTCTGGACCACGCTCTCCTTGAAACGCATCTATGTCAATTCCTAATAGGGAAGAAAAAATATCTTGAATATTAGTGAATTTTTCTGTAAGACCTCTTGTATTTTTCAATTTGAAAAAACTCTGAGCATCATGCTGGTTTATAGGTCTACGTTCCTCTTTTAAATGAGTTACTTTCAGTTTTGATACTAGATTTAGAATTAAAAATTCTTCTTCCATCAGCAGCTTTCGTATATTTTTTGGTGCTTCTTCTTTAAGGTAATTTACATATGTTATAGTTGATTCTATGAATTTTTCGTAAGTTTGTGATTCTTGGTAAATTTTTGCAATTTGCGACCTGATAATATTTGAGCTAATTATATAGTCTTTAAAAAAAACTTTACTAAATTCAGAAAAAGAACTATGGTTACTCTCTTTATTTTTCCAATTTTTACTCCATATATTGCTTGCTTTTTTTATAATGTTATTTATTTGATTAACATCTAAAAGTTGCTGATTCTGCTCCACTAATTGCGGATAAAATTCCTTTGCTGCATTATCATCAATACTTAATATAAAAGTATCATTATCATCGTTTATATCATCAACAGAATTTCCAATTAACTGAATTTTAGTTACTAAACTAAAATTTTCGGGAGGAGGAAAAATTTTTAAAGTTACTAAAAGCTGTTGAATATATTCAATATTTCCTACAAGATTTTTTATTTTTGGTGCTTCATTGATAATTTTCATTAAATCTTCTTTATCATTCGAGTCAAGCCCGAAAGTAACTACAATTTCTATGGGTAAATCAGTTTCTTTATTAAAAAAGTCTACTTCCTTTTTGAGGGTAAAGTTAAATGCCATTATTTTGCCATCTTTGCCATCTTTAATGATTTTTAAAAAGGTATTAATTTCTCTAAAAAAAGTATCAATTGCTAGTAGTATACTAGACTTACCAGCATTGTTTTTACCTATGGCAACATTAAAATCACCACAATCTTTAAGCTCAATTTCTTCTATACTGCGAAGTCTTTTAATCTTAACGGAATGAAGCCTCATTATTTTTTTCCTGAATACTAATCAATCACTCAATTATATATGTTTATTATGACGGAAAGTCGCAAACCATTATTTTCCTCTAGAACATAATTTTCTAAACACCTGTTGGCGACTCACTATTTCAACTTTTCCTTGTTCAACTTCTGCAACTCTTTTTTCTGCCTCAATCTCCCACAAAACATCTATTTATTGTTGAAAATCAGCATCTAGACTTTTCAACAAATGTTCTGCTAATATTGCTCTTGAACCTGGTGGTAATGATAAAGCGGCACTAAAAATATCATCATAAGTAGTAGTCATACCTTCTAACTTCAAAATAGACAATGTATTGATTATAAATTAGTATTATAATCGAAATAATTTCAACTTTCAGAAACTACCCACATTTTTAAAATAAGCAAAGTCCAGTAGGGTGCGTTAATGAAATGTAACGCACCATCTATATCGGTCTATAAATGTTAATTTTCGGTGTGTTACGCTGACACTAACACACCCTACTAGACCTACTAACTCGAAGGATGAGTCATATTTTGAGGAATTACAATCCGATCAAATTCCGCCGCCGAAATATAACCCAATTCCAAACAAGCCTCCTTCAAAGTTAAATCTTTCTCATGGGCAAAATGCGCCACTTCGGCAGCCTTATCATACCCAATTTTCGGACTTAAAGCTGTCACTAACATCAAAGACTGTTCCAAATAAAACTCTATTTTTTTCCTGTTTACCTGCAAATCAACTAACAGAAAATCAGTAAAATTATTACAACTATCAGAAATCAAATTAATCGACTGAATCAAATTAAAAATCATCATCGGTTTATAAGTATTTAACTCAAAACTACCCTGGGCACCAGCAAAAGCGATCGCTGCATCATACCCCATCACCTGAGTTGCTACCATTGTCATCGCCTCGCACTGAGTAGGATTAACTTTTCCTGGCATAATTGAAGAACCTGGTTCATTTTCTGGCAAAATTAGCTCCCCAAAGCCACACCGAGGTCCGCTTCCCAACCACCGAATATCGTTAGCTATTTTCAGTAACGAACAAGCTAAAGTCTTCAGCGCTCCACTTGCCATTACTATTGCATCATGGGCAGCCAAAGCAGCAAATTTATTAGGCGCAGACACAAATGGCAGTTCCGTTAATTCGCTAATATGTTTGGCAGCAAGTTCGGCAAAACCTTTGACTGTATTTAATCCTGTTCCCACTGCAGTGCCACCTAATCCCAGTTCATATAAATCTGGTAATGTATTAGTAACTCGTTGTAAATTTGCATCCAGTTGCGCCACATATCCTGAAAATTCCTGCCCTAATGTTAGAGGAACTGCATCTTGCAGATGGGTACGCCCTATCTTGACAATTTCGGAAAATTCTGCTGATTTTTGGTCAAGTGCATCCCGCATTTTTTTGACTTTTGGCAGCAACTTTTGATGTAATACTACTGCTGCAGCAATGTGCATAGCAGTGGGAAAAGTGTCGTTGGATGACTGTGACATATTCACATGGTCATTGGGATGTATGGGGTTTTTGCTTCCCATGACTCCGCCAGCAATTTCGATCGCTCGGTTGGCTATAACTTCGTTGACATTCATGTTGCATTGGGTGCCACTTCCTGTCATCCAGACTCGCAGTGGAAAGTTGCCGTCTAGTTTTCCTGCGATTATTTCTTCTGCTGCTTGAATGATTAATTTTGTTTTGTCTTCTGGCAGTTTACCTAGTTCATAGTTGGTTTGGGCGACTGCTTTTTTGAGGATGGCGAATGCTTTAATGACTTCTGGTGGAATATAGTCTTGTCCAATGGAGAAATAAATGAGCGATCGCTGGGTTTGAGCGCCCCAGTAACGGTCTGCTGGAACTTCGATTTTTCCCATGCTATCGCTTTCGGTTCGCATTTTAGGCGGTGTTGATTCTGTCATTGGTAATTCTGTGATACAGTGTACTTTTCTATTTACCTATATCATTAGCTTTTATTCCACCTATTTAGTTAAATTTTTAGGTTTCTGATGTAGCAATTCTGTTTGACTGGAGATGATATATATTATGTTTATTAGATAATCTAAATATGAAACCTTGGCTAAATTCTCTGATTATTTTATTTTTTATTCCTTTTTCTGGCTTTGATTATTCAACTATTAACGAGCCAAAACTAAAGATTTGGATATAATTAAATTACTTTTGCTTTTACTTTGAGCTGTCTTGGCTTGACGCTGTAGGTATTTTTCTACTACTTGTAAAATTTTGTTTGAAGTTGCAGGTTTTCTTAAAAAATCTGTAGCACCTGCTAATTTAGCTTTTGCCCGATTTATCCAACTATCTTTCCCACTATATATAATAATAGGAGTTTCTTTGTAAGCTGCAGATTTCCGCAAAAAATGACAAAGTGCATAACCATCAACATCAGTTATAGTTAAATCCATAAATATTAATTCTGGTATTTTTTTAGCCATTAACCCTATTTCCTGCATTAGGTCAGTAATTTTCTCAATTTTATAGCCTTTAGGCATCAAAATTTGCTCTAAAAAATTACCAGTTGTTAGTGTAGAATCTATACAAGCTATTACAGGTCTTTCACGATTTGTAGCAGAGTAAACTAAGCGTAATTGTTCTAATGGTGAAGGTAAATCTGGTACTGTACGAACTTCGATTAAACCTTGTTTGACAAAGTGGTGTAAAGTGCGAGTTGTTAATACCAAACACTGCTTTTTTTTCGCAGTAATATCCCACAGAGTATTCTGACCGTTAAATTTATTAGTCAGAGCTTGTAAAGATTCTGTGCTGACCCGACTTTGGCAGTTTACAGATTTTTTTACTATGGGTGCTTGTTCCGGCGAAATATTACTAATACCCATTTTTTGCCAGCGTTCCCAAAGCTTTTGTGTAGCAGCTAAAACTTGCTTTAATTCTGCTGTAGATAATGCTAAATTGGCAAAAAATTCTGAAGTTAATTTTTCATAAGAATGCCAATAAAGATTTAAAACTGATTGAGTTGCTAAAGAAAAGAAAACTTCATAACTACTAGTGCGGATAATTCCTTTAGCTTGTTCGAGACTAATTTCACCTTCCGTAATACTTTGTTTAAGTAGTTGATATTCCCATAATTCATCATTTGATAGTAAACTAGCATTAAATTTTAGCTGCCGACAATTTTGGCTAATTGCTCTATACCAACGTCTAGTTTGATGTAATCCACCTGTGGCGTATAACATTAGTCCTTGGCAAAAGTAAATCTGCCATTTTTGTTCACCGTTATCTAAGATTAATTTACCTGTTGCTTGTTTTTGGCTGAGTACAGCTAAAGCATTCCATATTTTATTACACCCTGTATTAGTTACTAGCATCTTTCTATTTTTATTAACTATATTATCTTATAGTATACTCATACTATGGATTAATTTCTATAGGCTTACACCCTCTCAAGGTTGTTTGAGTAAGTTTAGTATTTTTGACTACTAATTTATCTGTATTTTTACGATAAAGTCTATAAAATTTTATTAAAATTACTAAATTAGTAACTATAAAATCACTGTTTTAAAATTTAATACCCCTGACTCTTATTAACAACAAAAGTAAGGGGTACTTCATATTTGTTTTGATTCAATAAACCATTTATAGAAACTGACAAACCAAGGGAGTTCTTTTCTAGTGGGCAAAAATATTATTAGAGTCATAATTAACCACTCATAGATGATAAAATTTTAGTTTCCCACAGGCACAAATGAAAAGGAGAATCTTTCATCTAAAAATTTCATTGGAGAAGCTTTAGGTTTTTCAACATTCAGATATTTCTCAACAATTTCTACAACTTTCTCTGGACAATCAGATTTACTTAAATAACCATTAGCACCTGTTAACTTAGCTCTAGTCCGATCAATAATTCCATCTTTACTGGTTAAAAATACAATAGGTGTATCCTTAAATGTGCTAGTTTTGCGCAAAAAATCACATATTGTATAACCACTGACTTTCGGCATTACTAAATCTAAAAAAATCAAGGCAGTTTTTTGCTCTTCTAATAGTGCTAATCCTTTAATTGGGTCTTGAATATTTAAAATCTTATATCCCAATGGCTGTAGAATTTTCTCCAGCAAATTACCCACAATACAACTATCATCAATACAAGCAATTGTTGCTTTGTAGCTTCTCTTTGCCTCAGATACCAAGCGTAATCTTTCTGGGGGAGAAAGCCAATCTTCTACCTGTCTAAAATCGATTAATTTTCGTGTTTCAAATTTATATAAATTACTAATTATCGAAACCAATGAAACTTTTCTTTTTAATGCAATATCCCAAATAGTACGGTCGCCATTTAATAATTCATTAACACCGATAAAAGATTCAGAACTTCCTTGATTCAATAACTTACTTGAGTCTTTGATAACTGGAGCAGTGTCAGGATTAATATGCCATAAACCCACCTCTTTCAAATATTTCCAAATTCTTTTCGCTGAACCAAGAACTTGTTTAATTTCCAATCGTGATAAAAGTAAACTCAGAGAAGTTTGCGATGTTGAATGTTTCTGTGGATGCCAGGTTCTAGTTAAACCTGGTTGACTAATAATAGCAAAAAAAACTTCCTCAGCAACATCTCGTAAAACAGCTTTAGCTTGAGCTAAATTTACCTGATTTTCAGCAATAGATTTCTGCAAAAATTTATATTCCCAGAGTTGGTTACTTGTAAGTTGATTAACTTCAAATTTTAACTCAGGACAATGTTGACTGATGGCTCGATACCAACGTCTTGTGGGATGTCTTCCTCCACTGGCATAAAGTAGATGGCCAAATAGGAAGTAAAGTTGCCATTCTTGATTTCCGTGAGCTAGAACTAACTTACCAGTAACTTGTTTTTGGCTGACTATACTCAGGGTATTTGCCAGCTTAGTATAGGCTATAGTAGACGCTGACATAATTATTTCACCTTGAAAATTTGGATTGACATTTAACTTTGTAACTACTAACTAATTCAGCAACATGATTATAGATGTCACTTTTATTATTTAATATTTACTTGGTATTTGTCATCGCTTGTTATACGGAATTTATAATACTATTTGCTTGAGTTATCAGGATTTTCTCGTACATTTTCTGGTTCCTTTATGTGAGTAAACAGACAATATGAATTGCTAATCACACCCTAGCTAGGTTTTCCATCCGCCATTTTGCTGATTTCTTTTTATGACCTATGAAAAATATTCATAATTACAAACCTGGTGATTTTTCCTCAATTTATACCAAATGTGAAGTTAACATTTTGGCTAGATATTCTTAAATCTAAGGTATGGAGAGAAAATTTTTACTCTTTAGTCTACTTTAGTCTAATAAAAAATAAGATTTATTCCCTACCTGCGACCTAATACCTAATATCAATTTCCAAAAAGAATGTGATGCTTGAGCAAACTTCAACTATTAACTAATTAATCAACTTTTTCCACTTTATCCCTTTTATAACCAGCTTTTTTCTTTTTTTTTCCTATGATTTCACGACACCCTACACCCCACACCCTACACCCTACACCCAAGATTGATAATATTTGTAGCAAACATTTATCAATTTGGTATAATCTCAAATCCGGTTGACTATATAGTTGGGGAAGTTGGGGAAACAGGGGAGATGTTAGATTACAGCGCTTTTCAAATTGATTAACTACATCGCCATAACCAAAACCTTGTAGGGACGTTCCATGGAACGTCCCTACCGTGGTCTACTTAAATGAAAACCGCTGTCAAGATTAAAGTATAGACATCTCCAATAATAAAACATCAAATCAATTATCATCCAGAAAATATCAATTATTTCTCCCTACTTCCTACTCCCTACTCTCTACTCCCTACTCCCCTACCTAGTCCTACTCCCTCTTTTCCGGAGATATCTAATATAAATTAACCACTATTTGAGGTGCCAAAAATAAATCTGCCTCTGATTGAATTAACTTTCCAATACCAAGAAATTTATCTTCTTGCTGATAAACTCGCAGTGGTAAATCAGCCTGATACTCTTCTATTTTTCCTACTCTTTCGAGAGCAAGACGTTGGCCTTGACACCATTTTTTGCTATCCTCAGCAAGAATATCTATTTTTGGTAAATGTGCTAATGCTACTTCCGGAGCTAATAAACTAAACCTTTTTTCCTGTAACTGCATTTCTATTTCCTCAAAAGTCAAACTATCTTTTAAGGAAAAACCACTACTTTCTGTACGAGTTAAAGCAGCTAATGTACCTCCAGTATTCAAAGCTGCACCTAGATCGCGAGCGATCGCCCGAATATAAGTACCTGCACCACAGGCGATCGCTAAATCCACTTCTGGAAAATCACCATTTCGCCAGCCAATAATTTCTATCTTAAATACTTCTACATTGCGAGTGGGAACTTCAACCGTTTTTCCCTGACGTGCTAGATCGTAAAGTCGCTTTCCCTGCACCTGTATTGCACTGTAACTAGGTGGCAGTTGTTGAATTTTGCCAATAAAACCAGGCAGCAATGCTTCAATATCAGCCAAGGTTAACTGTGGTGCTGGTGTAGATTTAACAATTTCTCCTTCCAAATCATCGGTAGCAGTAACAACACCAAATCTAACTGTTCCGTGATAAGCTTTTTCAGAACGGAGAAACTGCAATAACCGAGTTACCTTTCCTAAAGCAATAGGCAAAACTCCTGTTGCAGCCGGATCGAGAGTTCCACCATGACCAACACGTTTGAGGTGTAGTAACTTACGCACCTTTGCTACACAGTCATGGGAAGTCATACCTGATGGTTTGTTGAGATTGAGAAAGCCTTGCATAATTATCTTTAGTATACATATAAGTACCTGTGCAAAATTAATTTAACATTTTGAAGCAGGGAGCAGTGACTCAAAAAAAATGGCGTTGCTGAATACTGGGATGATTTCGCCTGACACGGGGATTATGGTTTATGATCGGGCGACAAAATCATCCGGCAATTATGCAATGTCAAAAAAATTCCTACCTGATTGAATCTGATCGTCAAATATACAATTAATTTTGCTTGACACTTACATATTTACCTGTGAGATTATCTCAAATAATTGTAAAATCAATATCTCCTTCCTCTACATTCAGCACTATTGCCAAATAATCTCCTTCATCCCCAGTTTCATCAATCCGAATAGCAACACCTGGACTGTCATTATCTCCCCCACCTACAACTGTTTCAATCAGGTCTAACTGACCTTCAGTAAGATCGTCAGCCAATCCAATTCCAGCGTCTTCGTCAGGATTATAATCTATAATAATATCTGCATCTGATAAATTGCGACCACCCGTATTTTCATTAATAATAAATAAATCTTCCCCACTTCCTCCTGTTAAAGTGTCAACACCGCGATCGCCTGATAAAGTATCATCATCTTCACCTCCATCTAGGGAGTCATTTCCTTTACCACCATAGAGGCTATCTTCTTCTAAACCTCCCGAAAGAGAGTCATTACCCTGATTACCATAAAGTGTATCTGCATCATCTTCACCAAAGAGGGAGTCATTATCTCTACCACCCCACAATGTATCTCTACCTTCGCCACCTAAAAGATAATCCTGTGCCTGACCACCAAGTAGAGAATCATTACCAGATTCTCCTAGCAGTGTATCATTATCCTCTTCTCCAAAAATTCTATCCCCTCCCGCTCTACCCTCTATAGAGTCTTGACCCCCCAAACCCATAATTTCATCTCCCCTTGAGGTACCATCAAGCTCGTCGTTATCTTCAGTGCCTAATATTGGATTTAACGAAATTTCTGATGTATTTGTAACATTTTCAATTGAATCATCAATGACTGGCACAAAAAAATTAAATACATCGATAGTACCATCAAAAAGAGGTTCTGATGTTCCAGAGACCATAACACTCCCCTAAATAACTTCTTTGTTAGTTTATAGCAATTTTTATGCTACTGCTTCTTGCCTTTTTGCTAGGAAAAAATGTCTTTTGATAGAAATCCTATCTGTTGTTGTGTCCTAAAATACTAGAATTAAGTGAAACTCCGTAATTAGTTAAATGTCCATAATTTCTTGAAGTCCTAATCAGCTATGTCCCTCTTTCAAAAATTATCTTGGCGAAGCTATAAATTTTTGTTAATTTTAAACTAAGTAGATACATATAAAAGTCAAACTAAAAAAATAATTTGTTAAAATTTGGACTTCCTATTAAGTCGAACAGTAAGTTGTTAATAAATTGACAAATTGACAAATTTTCAAATAAACACTTATAACTGGAGTGCAGAGAGATTGTAATGTTTAATGCTACCGAAATTTTAATAGATGTTTTCGTAAAAGAGCTACAGGCTGGTTACTGTCGGACCTATGGTGGGTTTAAGCCAGACTATCCAGAAATTATTGCCTGGGCAGGAAATATGGCTCTAGAAAATATTGCTAACTGTGATGCTTTATATCACAATGTTGAACACACAATGTTAGTGACTCTTGTGGGGCAAGAAATTTTGCGGGGTAAGCACATCCGCGAAGGTGGAGTAGCTCCTGAAGATTGGTTACATTATATTATTTCTCTTTTGTGTCACGATATTGGTTATGTTAAAGGAGTCTGCCAAGAAGATCAAGAATTATTGGGTTTATATGCCACAGGAATAGATGGTGGAATGGTTTCTTTGCCAGACGGTGCTACTGCTGCTAGTCTGACTCCCTATCACGTTGACCGGGGTAAGCTAGTTATAGATCAACGTTTCGGAGGTCATCGACTAATTGACGCAGAACAGATTAAACGTAATATAGAGTTAACTCGTTTTCCTGTTCCTGAAGCTGAAACTCATCAAGATAGAAATAATTTTTCTGGGTTGTCAAGAGCGGCTGATTTAATTGGTCAGTTAAGTGACCCTAATTATCTAATTAAAATTAGTTCTTTGTTTTATGAATTTGAAGAAGTAGGTACTAATAAGGTTTTGGGTTATAAATCTCCTGGTGATTTACGGCGCGGTTATGCTAAATTTTATTGGAATGGAGTTTATCCTTATATTCCTGCAGCTATTAATTATTTGGAATTGACTCAAGGGGGAAAACAAATTATTGCTAATCTCTATGCAAATGTGTTTCAAGTAGAACACTCTCCAGTAGAGAAAGTTAATGGAAATAAAATGCAGGGTTTTAGAGCTAATAATCATGAAAATGGAGATGGGAAAGAGTCTCTAATTATAGAAAAACCAGTTATCCAGAAGAAATTTAGTGAATTTTTAGATTTGAATTTATAGTTTCAATTATTTGCTGTGTTTAGTATATAGTTGATGTCATTTCAGTTATCAGTTAACAGTTATTCAGTAAGCAAAATTGTAGTGGACTGTTTCATCTTAAATGTTGCACTCTTATTTTAAATTCTGGGTTGATTAATCTCCCACCTCTTCCAATACCTCCCACCCAAACTTTTTTAATGCACTACTTTAGCTGAAACAGTCCATTAGAGTTTGTTAGACGGCTTAAATTTACACTATGAAAGAGATTTAGCAATCTGTAGTAACGCAGCATTTTAGATGTTTTAATCCACTACTTATATCAAATCCGGTTGAATACTTATTATATAGTTGGGAGAGATGGGAGAGATGGGGGAGATGGGGAGGTAGCAGGGCTATTTCATTCTCAACTTTTCCATTTTATATATTTACGAGAATACCTTATTGCCAGCTTTAGACAACGCATCTTTAGCTATCTGTAAAGCCAGTAAATTCATTG
>JAAUYJ010173900.1_pt1 | contig 16161 bp, 15 predicted proteins | sample 7278031 | NCBI WGS metagenome assembly JAAUYJ01 (sample SAMN14350222, study PRJNA611818) | marine sediment metagenome | isolation source: surface marine sediment (1.8m) | place: French Polynesia: Moorea | collected 2018-08 | reverse complement strand
GGCTTAAGCCGGGTTCAGTCGACAGAATACAACTGAGCACCTTTCTTCTGGACCCGGCAGTTTGACAGCCTTGCGCTCAATTCCAGCAGTTCTTCGCCGCGCTGGAACTGTCCCAACCAGGTCGTCACCACGTCCCTGTCTGCTGCTAGTGTCGCTGCGACTATCGTCTCCAGTCGCTGCAGCATATAAATGTGATACGGCGTCACCATTCGACGTTCGCGAATGCCGCCAATCTCGAATTCATGTGTCAGTGGTCCCTCGCCGGTCTGTTGCTCGTACCAGGGCAGGTCGGCGAAGAAGGTCTTGGCCGGCAGTTCACCGCCGGCTGCATGGGCATCGCTGGCAATGTAGGCGGCGGTTTTCTCCATGGTGCTGCAGAGCACCGGCCACATTTCCTGGAAAAACACCGCGACGATCGCATTGAGCGTGGCAGGCACTTCGTCCTCCCCCAGCCACTGTCCGCCATCACTGGTGGCCGGTCGGCCCACCAGCTCCCCCTTGTCATCCAGTGAGTAGAGCTTCTGGTCGTAACTGCGCGCATCGACACTCGCGCCATTGCAACGCTCCACCCACTCGGCGACGATCGGATGCTGGGTGCGCAGCATGAAGCCGGAGGTAGCGTCCCGATAGAGGTGGGCATACAGCGGCCCTATCAACCCGAAGTCGCCCAAAGACGGCTGCCCGCCCAACAGGAAGTCATGAGCGTGGAGATGCGCGTCCATGAGGCTGAGCACGTTTTCCATCGAGCCCCACCAGGCCTGCTCGGTGGTCTCGGTACAGCCGAGGTGGATCAGGCCGGCATAGGTGCCCTGGGGGTTTTCCCGGGCATGGGAAATACCGAACATCTCTTCAAAAACGGCATGGCCAGCCGCCAGTCTGTCGTTGGCGGGTGCGCCCGCGCCGAACACGGAGCCCCACTGCATGGCGTTGTATTCCACATGATTTGGTTCCACGTCCGCCATGCTGTAGTGCCAACGCTCCCAGAATCCCGGAACCACCAGCCACTCGTCAGCCAGGAACTCCACCAGGTAGGAGGCAAGGCACTGGCGCGGCGACTGCACCGGGTCAGGGATCACCGGGGCAAGGGATTGCCGCTCCTCGACATAATCAATGATGTCGCTGGAGTCCTGCACCCAGGTGCCATCCCCGGTGAGCATCTGGGGCACCGCGCCGGACCCGGTCGCGGGGCGCAACAAACCTTCCAGCAACTCCGGCGTGGCCAGGATATCTTCCCAGCCTTCCTGCAGGTCGCCCATTCGCTCCTTGTAGCGCAGGTAGGCACGAGCCTTGCCCGAGAAGTAGCTGAACTCCCAGCTGAACAGTCTATAGGTCATGGACTCGCCCCCCGGCGCTGTGCGCCACAGTGATGCTTCTACTCGGCAGAGGATGTCGACTCAAACAATCCGCACTGCGAACCTGAGGTGAATCCTAGGCGGCTTCCTCATGGCGGGCGTTCCAGCGGTCGACCATGAACTGGATATCCACGTCCATCAGCTTGTTGAACTCGGGGTCATAGACTCCGAACAGCTTGCCGCTGTCGGTTTGCAGTGAGAGAAAAATCACCAGGCCGTCGGGGCCGCCGGTCTCAAGGTGTGGGTGGGCGTCACGGCCGGTTATGGCGTACTCGCCCGCCTTGCGCACGATCTGCCTGGTACTGCCGTCAGGCAGCTGCTCCTCGACATGCTGTTCACCCTCGAGGATGACAAGCGTGGTGGCGGCAATATGGCTATGCGGTTCGCAGTAACCACTGTCGGGGCCGAACCTCATCATCATGTCGAGCTTGCCCGCGGCGATGTCGTAGCCCAGCAGACTGTATTCGTAATCCAGCTTGTAGGTCGCCGGGTCGTCACCGACGATACGGTGCCACTCGATGTTGTCAGGCTGAAAACTCTTGCTTAGCGCTTCCATGACTTACTCCCTATTATTGAAACCTGAGTGTAGCCCAAGGCATCGCGTTCCGGGTCAGCCTGTAGATGTACCCCTACAAACCCGCTAATCTGCGTGCCTCACAATAAAAACAAGGCACACCCATGGACGGCGCAAGCACGTTGACCAATACCGGCCAGGCCTACGGCACCCGTGGCTATCGCAACTTCGTCCTGATCTCGCTGACTCTGGTTTACACCCTCAACTTTATCGACCGGGTGCTGATTGGCGTGGTGGCACAGCCAATTATTGAGGAATTCCGCCTGCAGGACTGGCAGTTTGGCTTGCTGTCCGGGTTTGGCTTCGCCCTCATGTATACACTCATGGGTATTCCCATCGCCCGCTGGGCAGAGCGCTACAACCGGGTGCGCATCATCGCCGGCAGCGTCATCCTCTGGTCAGCGATGACGGCGCTATGCGGCATCGCCGGCAGCTTCCTGGCCCTGCTGGCCTTTCGTATTGGCGTAGGCATTGGTGAGGCCGGCTGCACGCCGCCCGCCAATTCCCTGATCGCCGACTACTTTCCGGCGCAGAACCGGGCCAGGGCGCTCGCCACTTACGCCATGGGAATCACTCTGGGAAGCGTTCTCGCCAACGCCTTCGGCGGCCCTATCGCACAGATGTTCTCCTGGCGTGAGGCGTTCCTGGTACTGGGGATACCCGGAATACTGGTGGGCCTGGTGGTGCTGTTTACCGTCAAGGAGCCACCCCGCGGCTACTCGGACCTGCCAGGCACCACGCAGGTAGACAGGCTCGGCCTGCGCGAGACCCTGGCTGAGCTGTCGGCCAAGCCCACGTTCTGGATGAATATAGCCGGCGCCACCGCCGTCGCCTTCGTGGGGTACGGCGTGGGCAATTTCTCGGCACCCTTCTTCCAACGGACCCACGGCATGAACGTGGCCGAGGTGGCCACCCAGATTTCCGTACCGCTGGGCCTGGCAGCGTCGTTGGGCGCCTTCAGTGCCGGTTACCTGACCGATCGCATAAGCCACCGCCATCCCAATGCGGTCGCGCTGATCCCGGGCTGGAGCCTGATACTCTCGGTGCCCTTCTACTGGATGGGCTTCTCCGTCGACAGCATCCCCCTGGCCCTCGCCAGCCTGCTGGTTGGCAATCTATTGCATTACAGCTACCTGGGCGCCCAGTACACCATCTGCCAGGGCGTCGCCAGCACACGCTCGCGCGCAACTGCGGTAGCCATCATGCTGTTTGTTGCCAACCTGATCGGCTATGGCATGGGGCCACTGTTTGTCGGCTTCCTTAGCGATGCGCTGATGGTGAGCCAACTGGAACAAGCAGCCGGCAGTGTAATGGCCGCGGCCTGTGATGGCTCCGCCAGCGACCTGGCGGCGAGGCTGGGTGCCGACCAGGTAACTCTGTGCCTGCAGGCGCGGGCCGCCGGGCTGCAGCAAGCCATACTGGCAGCCGTCACCCTGTACGCCCTGGGCGGGCTGTTGTACCTGCTTTGCTGCAAGACCCTGCAGCATGACCTGGTCGCGAAAGCACACTAGGTACCGGTAGCGAGCATTGGTTTACACTGGACGTATGCAGTAGCCAGCTTTGATTACCTGGCTGAGATAAACAAAGCCTGGCATTTCTGCCCGCCCGAGGAGCATTCCCGTCACTCAACCAACACCACTCCCGGTTAAACGTCGCGAGCTCTTCGGCTGGGCGATGTACGATTTCGCCAACTCCGGTTACACCACTGTGGTGATGACCGCGATCTTCAACGCCTGGTTTGTCGGCACCATCGCGGGCGGTGCCGGGGGACTCGAGGAAGGCACCGCAACCCTGCTTTGGACATCGACCGTCGCCGCCGCCAACCTGCTGGTGCTGGTGGCAGCGCCGGTGGTCGGCGCGCTGGGCGACCAGCAGGCCATCAAGAAACGCCTGCTGCTGGTCACCACAGTCGGCTGCGTTACGGCCACCGCGCTGCTGGCGCTGGTCGGGCCCGGCGACTACCTGCAGGCCATGGCCATTGTGCTGCTGGGCACGGTGATGTTTGCCAGCGGCGAGTCGCTGATTGCCGCCTTCCTGCCGGAGATCGCCAAACCCGACCATATGGGGCGCATATCCGGCTATGGCTGGAGCCTGGGCTACGTGGGCGGCGTACTGACGCTGGGCCTGTGCCTGCTCTTTGTACAGTGGAGCACCGATCGGGGCATGTCACCGCAGGCGGCTATCGACGGTAGTATGCTGATCACCGCCTTGCTGTTTGCGCTCGCGGCACTGCCGACGTTCCTGTTTCTCAGGGAGCGCGCGATACCGCAGCCGAGGCCTGAAGCCGCAGCGAGCCTGGTACGCGCCGTGTTTTCACGCCTCGCGCGAACGCTGCATGAGGTGCAGCGCTTCAAGGATCTGACACGCCTGCTGATTACCATCACGGTATACCAGTCCGGGGTCATTACGGTGGTAGTGCTGGCCGCGGTCTATGCCCAGGAAGCCATGGGCTTCGACACCGAGCAGTTGCTGCTGCTGATTATTGTGGTGAACGTGACCTCGGCCATCGGCGCTTTCCTGTTTGGCTTCTTCCAGGATCGCATCGGCTCGGTCAAGGCGCTGGGAATCAGCCTGTTCATCTGGTCCCTGGCGGTGGCGCTCGCCGTTTTTGCTGACCAGGAAATCGAGCTGTGGATTGTCGGCAACCTGGTGGGCCTGGCCATGGGCGCCAGCCAGTCCATCGGCCGTGCCCTGGTGGGCCAGTTTACGCCGGTCGCGCGCACCGGCGAGTTTTTCGGCCTGTGGGGGCTCGCCAATCGGCTGGCTGCACTGCTGGGCCCGATGAGCTATGGACTGGTGAACTATGTGAGCGGCGGCGACCATCGGCTGGCACTGATGTCCACCCTTACTTTCTTTATCCTGGGTTTCATACTGCTTCAGAGCGTCAATGAACAGCGCGGTGCGATCGCTGCGACCGCATAAACCACTCGGCCGCCGGCACCAGATGATGTGAAATGAGATTTCGTTTGTCGAGATCGCCAGGCAAGCATTTCAAGCTACTCGAATAAATTCCTGACTATACTGAAACGGTTCTTTGCGCGATGTGGACCGGGTTCTTCGGTACACGCACAGGCTGTACTGCGCATCCCCGTCAAACGGAACCAAAGCAGGAACTATACAAATGAGAGAGTACTGCCCCACCCTTTCACCTTCTCAGCAATTCAACCATCGCCTCTCCCAGACGAAAGCGGAACGCTGCTCCGGTGAGACTGTGGGCTGGCAATGGCGGTCTGTTTTCCCGGGCAGGCTGACATCGGGCACAACCATCAGAATAGTACTGATGCTGGCAGCACTTGCCGTTGTTGCTCTCACGCCGCCCGTGACCTTCGCGGATGACTTCGATGATGAAGAGCCAGTCATCGTGTATCTCAAGAAAATCCGCGACAGCAATGGTATATATCTCCGCGATGTCACGAAGTCGCTGGCAAAGAGTGTTTCCAGCAGCGGTGAGTACCAGGTCAAGCGCTACAACCCCAACAGCTATAAATCAGGTCCGGTCATCACGGTGTCTGCACCGGGCTACGACGTGGCTGAAAACACCAAGAGTTCTGCCACCAAGAAAGTCACCAATGCCGGCATCAAGATGGTCAGCTCCCTGGGCGGCCTGTTTGGCAAAGACAAGGAAGCGGCCGAACTTGAAGAGGTCCAGACCGAGCTGAACGATGAGGACGGCCTGCTCAACATGATCCCGGATAACGTTGAAATCCTTGTGCAAATGAGAAGCAACGTATCACTGGTAGATACCGCCGCAGATGTTGAATCCTCGGTACCGGTGCTCGCCGAGCGTGTCTACAGCAACAAGCAGCAGTACATGGATGAGAGGGATGCCCTGTTCGCAGATGCACTTCTCAAGGCAGTAATGATGTCACTCGCAGATATGGAGTCCGGGGACGAGTTCTAACTGGCAGCTCTTATCTGCCTGGAATTATAAACCTGCGCCATCTCGACAGGGGTGATTACAGCATCCACACCGGTGGCGTTAAAGCCGCGTTGATAAAACGGTCGAAGGGGCGACTAGCCGTATCGGCCCTCGATGTAGTCTGCAGTTTCCTGCTGCCTGGGGGTAACGAACATGGCCTCGGTGGCCGAGTGCTCGATGACTTTCCCCATCAGCATGAAAATGCATTCCTCACTGGCGCGACGGGCCTGGGCCATATTGTGGGTCACGATCAGGATGGTGTACTTCTCTCGCAGCTCCCAGATCAGCTCTTCCACCGCCTCGGTGCCTTTCGGGTCCAGGGCGGAGCAGGGTTCATCCATTAGCAGTACGCCCGGTTTGACCGGCAACAGGCGTGCGATGCAGAGCTTCTGCTGCTCTTCCAGGGACAGCCCGGTCGCCTTGCTTTTCAGCTTGTCCTTGACCTGGTCCCAGAGCAGCACCTGGCGGAGGGCGTCTTCGACGATGGCGTCCTTTTCACTGCGAGAGGTGCGCTTGTCTTCGGAGTGAATGTTGTAGCCGAACAGCACGTTGTCCCGTATCGAGATGGGCAGCGGGTTGGGTCGCTGAAACACCATGCCGATCTGCTTGCGCACCTGCACCAGTTCGACGTCATCGTCGTAGATGTTCTTGCCCAGCACTTCGATAGCGCCATTGATGCGCACGTAGCCCAGCCGCTCATTGATGCGATTGACGCTGCGCAGGAAGGTGGATTTACCGCAGCCGGAGGGGCCAATCAGCGAGGTAATGATGCCCTGCTTGATTTCCAGATCGACGTCGAACAGCGCCTGGAAGGTGTCGTACCAGAGATTGAGCTTGTCGGTCCGGATGGCCGGCGCCTGGTTTTGCTCGCTCATTAACCGAAGCGCCCCTCGATGTAATCCGTGGTGCGCTGGTCCGTTGCACCGCCGCTGAACAGGGCTTCGGTATCTCCGATCTCTACGCAGCTACCCTCCAGGAAGAAGGCGGTGCGGTCCGCCAGCCGACTGGCCTGCTGCACCAGGTTGGTGACCAGGATGATGGTCATTTCGCTCTTGAGCTCCTTGAGCACGTCCTCGATGCGCATGGTCGTGACCGGGTCCACCGCGATGGAAAACTCGTCTAGCATTAGCAGCTTTGGCTCCTGGGACAAAGCCCGCGCGATGGTCAGGCGCTGCTGCTGGCCACCGGAGAGCAGGCTGCCAAGGGAATCCAGCCGATCCTTGACCTCGTCCCAGAGCGCCGCCCGCTGCAGGCAACGCTCGACAATCGCGTCCAGGTCAGCCTTGGCGCGTACACCCCTCAGGCGGGGCGACAGCGCGACATTGTCGTAGATGGTCATGGGCAGGCCCACCGGCAGCGGGAACACCACGCCGATCGCGGAGCGCAGGGCGTAGACGTTCTTCAGCTGCTTCACGTCGCGGCCGTAAAAGCGAATATCGCCTTCTACCCGCATGCCCGAGGTGAACATATCCATGCGGTTGATGGACTTCAGAAAGGAAGTCTTGCCGGCGTTGGCGGGCCCGATAATGCCGAAAATCTCGTTCTCGTAGATGTCCAGGTTGACGCCGCTGAGCGCGGGAGCGCCTCCGTAGCTGATGCGTAGGTCCCGCACCGACAGGGTCGGTTCCACCGCCGGCGCCTCGCCCGCTTCCGCTACCACTTCTTGCGACCCCGCAGGTAAATGCGAAACGCGATAGACAGGCTGTTCATCAGCAGCACCATGGCGATCAGCACCAGTGCCACGCCAAAGGGCAGTTCCTCCGGTACGCCGGGTACCTGGGTCGCCACCACGAACAGGTGCAGGGACATCGCCATGGTCTGGTCAAAAATGCCCTGGGGCAGCACCGGCGTAAAGAACACGGCGCCGGTAAACATGATGGGAGCCGTCTCCCCGGAGGTGCGCGACACCTCCAGGATCACGCCGGTGAGGATGCCGCTCACAGAGTTGGGCAACACCACACGGCGTATCGTTTGCCAGCGGGTGGCGCCCATGCTCCAGCAGGCCTCCCTGAAGGATTGAGGTACTGCCTGCAGGGATTCCCGGGTCGACACAATCACCACCGGCATGGTCATGATGGCGAGGGTGAGGCTGGCAGCGAGGATGCTGGTGCCAAAGCCGAAGAAGATCACGAAGGCCCCTACCCCGAACAGGGCGTGAACGATTGAAGGCACGCCGGCGAGGTTGATGATGGCCAGGTTGATCACCCGGGTGAACCAGTTGTCTCCTGCGTACTCGCTGAGATAGATCGCCGCCGCGATGCCGATGGGTACCGATATCAGCAGGGCAACTGCCACCAGCCAGACCGTGCCCAGCAGCGCCGGGAACACGCCGCCGGCTGTCATGCCATTGGTGGGAGCAGTGAACAGGAAGTCGATCGACAGCACCGGGCCGCCCTTGTAAACCAGCATCGCCAGGATCATCAGCACCGGCAAAATCAACAGCACCGTCATCATCATGAATATCAGCCGGAACAGCGTCTGTGTCTTCTTGTCCCGGACATTGATTGGAGTTTCGTTAAACATCCGATTACCCCCTGCGCACGCCGCGGACCACCAGGTCGGCCGCGAGGTTGATGATGAAGGTGATAACAAACAGGAAAATGCCAATCGTAAACAGGGCCTGGTAGTGATCGGAGCCGACCGCCGTCTCACCCAGTTCCGCGGCAATGGTCGCCGTGAGCGCCCGCACCGAGTCGAACACGCTGGTCGGGATATTGACGGAGTGCCCGGTAGCGAGCAGCACCGCCATCGTCTCGCCAAAACCACGGCCAACGCCAAGCAGCACTGCCCCCAGCAGTCCGTTCTTGGCAGCGGGCAGCACGACTTTGAAAATCACCTGCCAACGGGTTGCACCCATGGCCTCGGCTGCCTCACGGTAACGGTCTGGCACCGCCTTGAGTGCATCTTCGGCGATGGACGTCATGATCGGCGCCGTCATCAGCCCCAGGATGATGCCGGCATTGAGCACAGTGAGACCCACCGGCACGTCGAAAACATCAATAATGATGGGATTCATGATGGTCAGGCCGATGAAACCCCACACCACAGAGGGGATTGCCGCCAGCAGCTCGACCATGACTTTGAGAAATTCGCGGGTTTTGCCGGTAGCAAACTCACCGACGAATATGGCCGCCCCCAGGGAGAAGGGAATGGCGACCACCAGCGCCAGCCCTGTAACGCTGGCGGTGCCTGCAATTAGCGCCAGGATGCCGTACTCGGGGGCATCCTCATCGCTGGGCTCCCAGTAGGGGGAACCGAAAAACTCGGCCGGGTCCATGGTGTTGATAATGAAGCCGAAGCCTTCTTTGGTAATGAAGACAAAGATGCCGATGATGAACACGATGGCGGAGATGCCACCAATGAAAACGATAAGCTGAATCAGCTTGTCGATATACCAGTCGCGATTTCGGCGGTCGAATTCGCTGATTTCGGCTTGTTGCATGATGGGCGAAAAGGTCCGGAATCAGGGGGCGTCGTCGCCGCGGAGCTGGTGCATGAGTTCACTGATCTCTGAACTCAGCTCCCGGTGGGCCGTTTGCAACTGCTCAGCGCTGGCGGGTGTTTCCGGCGCGTTGATGTTCCACGCCATGCCCGTGGTGTGGAAAGGTAGCTGTGGCAGATAGTCGCTGACGGGGCCCTGCAGGCTCACCACCAGGTGCAGTTCAGCCAACTCGTGCTCGGTAAAATCGATCGCGCTGGGAGGGGCATCGCCAATATCCATACCCTTGTCCGCCAGGTATTCCCGGGTGGCCTCATCCACCTGGGCCGCGGGTTCGGCCCCGGCACTGGAGTAGCGGCCGCTGCCAGGAAAAGCGCTGCGCGCCAGCGCTTCCGCCATCTGGCCAAGGCAGCTGTTGTCCCGGTCCAGGAAAAGGATGTTGTAGACCTTGGGCTCCTTGGTCTCGCCGGTTTCCGCGAACACGGTGTCCTCGCAGATATTCTTGGCCTGATCTGCCACCCGCTTGAGATTGGTAAATACCGTGAACGTATTCAGCAGCAACTGGGCGCTGACCTGTTCCTGGTTGGCCATCAACTCCGCATAAATGCCGTCGAGATCGAACTCCATTTCTCGCTCCAGCACCATGGTGCCCCTGGCCAGGCCCGGATCGAGCTCACTGAAGGCCTTGATGGACTGCTCCAGCATCGCCCGGACCTCGCCGCTGAACCGATCGAGCTCGTGCGCCATGCGGCCCACAGGCGGGCCGGACAGCTGGCCGCAGGCCCGGGCGATCGTGGCGGCGTAGTCGCCAATGCGTTCCAGTGCGATATTTACCCGGATAAACGAAGAAAGCAGCCGCAGGTGACGGCCACTGGGCAGGTGCACGGCGATAAAAGCGTGGCAGGCGGCATCGATCTCACGCATTTTGCGATTGATCGGATGGTCGGCGAGGATCGTTTCCGCAGCCAACTGGTGATCGCCATGCTGAAGGGCCCGCACGGCGTTTCCCAGGTTTTCCTGCACCTGCGTCGCCATGCCACCGATATTGTCCCGCAACGCATTGAGGTCGCGCTCAAGTCTTTCTTCGTAGTGGCTCATTGCTGCTTGTCTACTCGCAGTTGACGTCTCTGACTGGAGCGTAGCCCTTTTCCTGGATGATGCACTGTCCGGTGTCACTCATGACCCAGTCCAGGTACTCCTTGGTCACGCCACTGGGTTCACCGTTGGTGTACATGAACAGGGGACGGGCGACCGGGTAGGACTTGTCCGCGGCGCTGGCCGGTGAAGGCAGCACGCAGTTGTCAACGCTGCTCTCTCCCACACAGGCGAGCTGCACATGGTCCGTGGCATAGGCCAGGCCGCTGTAGCCGATCGCACAGGGAGTCTTCTCAACCAGGTCGACCACGTCCTTGGAACCGTGCATGTCCAGCGTGCCCTGGCGGTACTTGCCCTTTTTGCCAAGGACAGCTTTCTTGAAGTAGGCGTAGGTACCCGAATTGTTCTGGCGGCTCACGACCACGATCTGCTGTCCCTTACAGCCCGGCACCTCAATGCCGAGGTCGGTCCACTTGGTGGCACCGCCCCCACGGCCATAGATTTCCTTCAACTGATCAATGGTGACCGCCTTCATCGGGTTGTCTGCGTGCAGGTACACCGCGAGCGCATCGAAGCCGACGATGTGCTCTACCGGCGTCACACCCGCCTTTTCCGCCATACCCACTTCCTTGGTCTTCATGGCGCGGCTGGCGTTGGCGATATCGACTGTGCCGTTGATCAAAGCGGCGATACCGGTGCCGGAGCCCCCACCCGATACCGCTACGGCGACGTCTGGATCTACCGACTGGTAGGCCTCAGCCCAGGCCTGGGCCACATTTACCAGCGTGTCGGAGCCCTTGTTCTGTATCTCGGTGCGCGCGGCTGCGCCCGGTGCCACAAAGCTCGCGGACAGGCATAACAATGCGAAAACAACATTGAAGTGCTTCATTTACCAGTGCTCCCTGGTGATCATATTTGGAATGTGCACCCGCAAAGAGGTCAGGCGCCGTCTTTCTGGGCGCACACTAAACCACACTGTCTTTCAATAATCTACCACTACAACATGACATCTTGGGCGGGTCACCCCAAATGCCTGAATTGCGCCTGCCACATCGCTCGGAGCTGATTAAAATCAATCTTTGATCCGGTTTTTGAGCCACAATAGAACCACTGGCTATAAAGGGAGATATGCCTTTGAGGTTCTTGTGCGGCTGATCCTGATCAGGCACTACAAAACGGCTTTCAACGTATCCGGCCACATCATCGGTTGGGGGGATTCAGAGCCAGTGGAAGAATCCGAGCAGGACCTGCGCTGGATAGCGCAGACCCTGGACGATCGGCAATGCCGGCCCGACGCCGTATACAGCAGTGCATTGGGCCGGGCCCGCCGCACCGCAGCCTACTTTGCCGAGGTATTTGGCCTGGAGAGCGAAAACGCGGCGCCCCAGCTCAATGAGATCAACTACGGCACCCTGCAGGCAAAATCCAAGCAGTGGGTGCGTGAGCACTGCCCCCAGTACAAGACCGATATCGATTACGTGTTCCCCGAGGGCGAGAGCTTCAGCCAGATGCAGCGGCGCAGCGTCGAGTTTCTCGAATCGCTGCTGGACCGGCGCGAACACGATGCCGCGCTGTGTGTCACCCACGCCGGCGTCATCCGCGCTGCCGTCAGTCATTTCCTGGGGCTGGATTTTAGCGGGCAGCTACAGCGCTCCATTTCCCATCGCTACATCGGGGTGATTGACTTCGATGAAGCGGGTGCGGCGACCTACGCTGAATGGGGCACTCCTACGAGTTTCCTGGGAGATTGACCCCTCCCTGCGCCCCGTAGCGACCGCAACCGGTGTATAATTGACGCCTTCGCCACACCGCCGAATTGTTCGGGTTTAAAGCGTACTTTGGCAAAGCTTGTAATCGAAGATAAGGATGACGACACCCGCGTACCCTTCCTGCGGGGGATACTGACTCGCTCCCTGCAACAGGCCGGCCTCTCCTTCAGCGAGGCCCATAAAATGGCCACGGAGCTGCGCGATCATCTCGACAGTGATACTCCCCTGAGCAGCTCCGATCTGAAGCAGATTGTCTACAAGCGTCTGAAAGATGAATACGGGCCCAAGAGAGCAGAACGCTATCTCAGACCGGCCGTGGGTATCGGCCAGATCATGGTGGAGGACGATGAGGGCCGGGTGATGCCATTCTCGGCCGAGCTCTATCGACGGGATCTCGAGACCATCGGCCTGACGCTGCCGGAATCGGTCAAGATCGCCAGTAAGCTGCGGCGTCACCTCATCAAGCACAAGTTTTCGCAAATCAGCTCGCATCGCATTTCCCGCCTCACCTATGATTTTCTTAAGGAAGCAGACTATCTGGGGCCTGCGGTTGCCCGGCGCTGGCTGGTATGGCGAAACTTCCTGCGCAGCAGGCGGCCGCTGATCATTGTCATAGGTGGTACCACCGGCTGCGGCAAGAGCACGATTGCCACATCGCTGGCCAACCAGCTGGGTATCGTGCGTATGCAGTCCACAGACCTGCTGCGGGAAGTGATGCGAACGATGATGAGCGACGAGGAACATCCTGCACTGCACGCCTCTTCCTATGAAGCCTGGCGGCATATGGCAGGCGCCAAATCCAGGTCAAAGACAGGTGCTGTGGATGTGCCGGTGGAGGCCGGCTTCAAGGCCCAGGCGGAGCTGGTCTCTGCGGCCAGCCAGGCGGTGATGGAACGCGCCCGGCGAGAGCGGGTTTCCCTGGTGCTGGAGGGAGTGCATGCACACCCGGAATTGGCTGAGCAGCTCGAACTGGATGACGCCATTCTTGTGCATGTGCTGCTGGCGGTACTGAAAAAGCGCAAGCTCAAGCGCCGCCTCTCCAGCCGCGCCGAGCAGGCCAGTGAACGACGCGCCGAACAGTATCTGGAGAACTTTGACCAGATCTGGCAGCTACAATCCTACCTGTTATCTGAAGCAGACCGCACCAACACACCCATCGTCATCAACGACGATCGCGACCAGGCCGTGCGCGAGATCATGCGCACCGTACTGGACAGCCTGGAAGAGCCTACCGCGCCCTCGCCAAAAAAAGTGTTTGCGGAATAAACCAGCTCGGCGCAGTAGCCAGGGGTAGCGCATATGACAGAGCAGAACGGGCATCGCCAACACATATCGAGTCAGTTCAGTGAAGAACTGAGCAGCGCTACCGCGCAGCTACTGCAAATGGGTGGGCTGGTCGAAAAGCAGGTACTTACCGCTGTCGATGCGCTCATCGAACGTGACAGCGGTGATGCAGAAATGGTCATTGAATCCGACAAGCGGATCAATGCAATGGAGGTAAATATAGATGACGAGTGTTTTCGCATTCTCGCGCGCCGGCAGCCTACCGCCGGCGACCTCCGCCTGGTTCTCGCTATCAGCAAGGCGATAGTCGACATAGAGCGCATTGGTGATGAAGCCAGCAGAATAGCGCGCCAGGCGATCATCCTGAGTGAGCAGACAGAAGAGCATGGCGTCGAGGTTCACATGCGCCGCCTCGTGAAAGTAGTCACCGATATGCTGAGCGGCGCGCTGGACGCTTTTGCCCGGCGAGATGTCGACAAGGCGCTGGAGATTGCCCAGGGGGGCCAGGAACTCGACGTTGAGTCAGCAGCCGCGATGGGCGTGCTGGCAGAGAGAATTCGCCAGTACGCCGATTGTGTGGATGCCGCAATCACTGCCATGTGGGCAGTGAGGTCCCTCGAGCGAGTCAGTGATCACGCCCGCAATATCGCCGAGTACGTCATCTATATGGTGGACGGTGTCGATATTCGCCACACCGAAGTAGATGCCGTACTCGACCGGCTCCGTGGCCGCTAGTCCCCGCCAGGCGCTATCAGAACGAGACATCCCACTGTAGCCGCACCCTGCCGTCAGACACATCCCTCCCGAGGAAGTCGTCGTCGATCGTCAGGTAGGAGTAGTCCAGCGTGAGCTTGTTGTTGTGGCCCCTCATGAACCAGTTCGCGCCAAAGGTGAACTCTTCCCGCTCGTTGTCGAAAGAGCGATCAACTGCATTGGGCTCTTCCACAATCGCATAGCGCATCGCCAGCTCCAGTTGCTTGGGCACTGACGGAAACATGTGGTGGAAGAAATAGCCAACTTGCGCGTATCCACCGTTCAACTCAGATTCGCTGTTGGTGCCGTTGTCTTCGATCGTCTTCCAGTGGTATTCCTGCTGGGCCGAGAAGCCACGATACTTGAAGGCGAATTCCTGCACGAACTGCTCGATCTCATATTGGCCGTCGTCAGCCAGCGCCGGTGCCGTATAGCCGTCGAGCCTGCCGCAGCCTGAAGACGACCAGCGGGTGCAGCGGCCTTCATTGGTCATAGCTGCGAAGGCCAGACTGCCGGTGGGCTTCTCGGTGTATTCAACGTCAGTCTGCCGCCAGGGGAGGTCCCTGCCCATGAAGTTCCACTGCAGGCGCCCCATGTACATCAGGCTGTCATCATCGTTGGAATTGCCACGGCCCTCACCGGTGAAGGCACCCACGTAATAGCGCATGTCTGCAGGCGTTTCCTTGAACAGGTGGCCACGGAGCTGAACGCCCATCTGGCGGTCGATCGTGAATACCCGGTTGGCAATGGAGCGCTCCACGAACTGCTGCCGGCCAGAGGAGTCTACCCGCTCCCGGTTCAGGTCCACTTTCCACTGGCCCACGCGCAAGGTCGCCCAGTCCCATTTGGCGATATCTATACGATGATCAATCAGCCTGCTGCTTGACTCGAAATCTCCATCTTCGGTGTCGCGCGTGGGTTGCAGATCGACTTCGAAATAGTACTTGAGCCAGGGTTGGAAACCGTGCCCGCCGATCTTCATGCGCATGCGCCGGGTTTCGAAGATCGACTTCGAGGGCCCGTCAATGGCTGACACCTGCCGGGGATCACTGCGGTAAGGCCAGGTAAAGCGGTTCTGTGCCCGCCACTGGAGGTTCGTCTGGAAGCGGCCGTCGCGGGTTTCCAGCCGGAAGCCCTTGCTACCATAGCTCGCCTTTACCCCAAGGCTGTCTTCCACCGCCTGGGCGATCCTATCGATGACGGCAGGGTCGTCGAAGGTCTGGGATGAGCGGCTGGCCGTTGGCGCGACGGCTACCGTGTCGAGCTGCTGCTCTGAGCCGCCTGCTACGCCGCCGGCAAAGATATCGCTGCTGGTGACCTCACTCTTCTGCATCAATTTATCGTACTGGGCCTGGGTAATGAGACCGTTTTGGAAGAGTACGTCCAGCAGATCCTTGTCGGCTGCTGAGGCCTGCGACGCCGCAAGGAAAATAGCAGCGAGCAGTAACGGAAGAGCCAGGAGCCTCGCGGGGCATATTTGTGTCATGGCGTTATGTCCTCGTGTGTCAATTAAATGAAATATTTCTGTTAACAGGTCGTAATAAAAACTTAATGAATAGATCGCAATAAAGGTCTGGTTGCGGTCCCTTCGTCATGGCCGCACGTCCGGATTCCGCCCAGGCAGAATGCAGTCGTGATCCTGTCGAGAAGCCGCGGGCTTGGAATTAGCGGGAATTAGGCGTTGAGGTGTTGATTCCGGTGCGACGGCAGCTGTCGCTAGCGTAAAACATACCGGGGGCCTGGCGCACAAGAAGAGCGAAATCGTGGTCCCCGCGACCCACTGCAAGAGCGATGGTTTCCCCATTTGTCTCTTTTTTATTACAGTAATATGTCGCGGAGGTTACAAACTAATCGTTACAGAATTGTTACAAGATGGCAGAACTTGCCCCTCTGACTGTTGCCAACGGCAACCACCACGCCTCCAGGGTGAAGAGAAACACAGCAAGCACTGGCTTCTATCTTATTGATCTGATTCG
>JAAUYJ010147432.1_pt1 | contig 16179 bp, 23 predicted proteins | sample 7278031 | NCBI WGS metagenome assembly JAAUYJ01 (sample SAMN14350222, study PRJNA611818) | marine sediment metagenome | isolation source: surface marine sediment (1.8m) | place: French Polynesia: Moorea | collected 2018-08 | reverse complement strand
CAGCCACATACTGAAAACTTTTTTCGAAACATGTTTGTTTGTTTGTTTAATATCGAGTTTATGTCAGAAAATGACTCAAACAAAGGGTAGATATACACAAAATACTTTGCAGAATCGCCTCTTGCGTTGCCTGGATCTTGCTTGATCCATGCCTCGCCGCATCAATGCAACTTCAGAGCTCTTAATTGGATGATGGTGAACACTGTACAAACATTGCCGGTGAGTCTGTCCTCTTGCACAAAGTGACGCGTAATTTGTTTGTATCCAGCTGGTTGGGATATTTAAAGAATGTAGACCGAGGCAGTAAGTAGGTCAAGAATACCAACGATGGCAATGACTTCATGACATTCGAGTGAAAGATATGTAGAAGAAATATAGGTTTCTAGGGCAAGGGTGAGGAAAACTTTTGTTTGGTCATATATCAGACTTTTTTTGGTCAGACCTTTTAAAAGTTCCAAAGGTACGTACGCCCTTGAACGGACGTTTATCTAGATAAGTGAAAGTTATGTCAGTGTTTGTCACACTCCCACCATGACAACACGATATCAAATATCTGTTCTGATATTTTCTTTGGCGAAATGCCTTCAGACAAAGGCTCTGCTATCTCCAGAACTACTGTTGTCAAAATTTGACAATGTGAACGGCTTCGACGTCGTCATCGTTGGTCAAAACAATAGAACTGAAAGAATTGCTGAAGAAACCCTTCCGTTTTCGTACAGAATGCTATCACTCAATTATTTGGACGGTTTCCAGAAGAGAATCCCGTGTTCGAACTTTGACATTGAACGCGACAACTGCAAGACTCCCAAGCTCTTCCTGTTTGGCCTAGGGACGAAGGAAGAGGTAGAGAAAGCTGTGACATTATTCTCCTCCTCCAAAGACCAGCACGAGGTGGCGGACTTCCTTTATCCCAAGAATGTCGTCATGTTCCTCCTGGACTCGAGTTTCCACATGGACAACAAAGAACTGATCGAGCTTCTGTCTTCCAGTCGAGAATTGCTTGAGCACAAGAGATTTGCCTTGATTCATATGTTGGAAAGAGTCTATGTCCAGGTCTACAATTTGTTTGCCGACCATTGGGAAAAGGCTCAGCTACCAGACCAAGAAGGCATCCCTGTATCAGACCTGTTTCCAAACTTTGGAATGGAGGTAGAAACTATTTCGATCCTTTTTTTTATTCAGTTCAGAGCATGATTACCTATTTTTTCAGGGATACAACCTAAATGTTGGATGTACAGCTTGGGGTTACATGCTTCAGTACGACGTCACAACGTCTTACAACAAGACAGAGCAGAGCTTTTGGGGTGCTGAAATCGAGGCTGTTGATAGCATTTGCAAGGTAGTCAAGATTACCATTTTGATAGTTGAAAATTCACGTAGCAATTGTTTTTTTGCTGTCAACTCGCAGGCAGTAAGCTGCTCCACTTATCACAGACATTACCCGATGCAAGAGGAAACCAAACTCCAGGCTGAGGATGATTTGATGAGTGGAGTCATTGACGTCATTATAGGAGCGACGGAATTCAACCCAGCTTTTGTAATTTTGAGCAAGTCTTGAAATTTGTTGGGCTATTTCCCTAGAACGTTTTTTTATCCATAGAAACGAAATTCAAGCTACCCCTTGAAGATCCCCTCAGAGTTGGTCGTCTTGAGTCAGCTTCCGTCGCCAGTAAGGTTTGTACACATAAGTAATTTTTTTCCCTGGCAAATATATTCAAGTTTGCGAACCACAGGGATGCCACAAAGGTGATGATAAGTCCTTTTGGCTGTTACACTTGGCTTTTCCTGGGAGTGATCTTCTTCTCCGCTCCCATTGTGCTTTACATTGTCGCTCTCAGTGAACATCGTATCAGGCGTAACAAGATGTATTTTTCTAACATGACAAATTCCATGTGGTATATTTATGGAACTTTCCTTGGTGAAAATGTGACTAAGCAAACCATCGCCTCCAATGCTTGGGCAGCAAGGTTCTGCTTCCCCCAACTTCCGACTTGAAAGTTCTTTCTAAAAAAATCTATTTCAGAATTTTCATGGCCTTTTGGCTCCTTTGCTCAATGATATTAACAGCTTCCTACAGCGGACTCCTGATTGCCAGCGCCCTAAGGCCTCAATACTCCAATGCCATCAGCAATATTCAAGACATTGTCCAGAGCGGTATTCCTTGGGACTTTGTGAGATACGATTCTGTCCTGGAATACAAATTGAAGGACTCACAAGACCCTCTTCTAAAGGAGTTCTGGGAAGGGAAAAACCATGTCAATTATGATCCTTTTCCCTATGAAAAGGTGACAAGTCAAAATACTTTTTAAAACAGTCCTTAAGCTCAGCATATACGCTTTAGATTGTGAACGTCATTGAGGGCAAGTCTCTGTACATAGACTACAGCGACTCGCTGGAGGGGATAGTCAACGCCCTGTTCACACTTCCCAACGACGAAAGACTAGTCCACATGTCCCGTGACATTCTGCCGCAGGAGATGCAGGTCACCCTGAGTGACGGCTGGTACTCCTCCTGGTACTTTCCAGACCACAACAGACTTTTTGACGTCTTTGACCCCTTTGTCCACTACTCATTTGACAGTGGGCTTAGACATGAGTGGCTTCGCCGCACAAAGTAAGCTTAAAAAACTGGTCACCTATTTTACAGACTTTCTTTCATTTTCTCTGTCAAAACACAGGAGAAAAATGTCAAGGAGATTCAAATCCAAGATCTCCTCTCCAGCCATTGCAAAGTGGAAGCCAGTGGAAGAGCAAGTGACCATCAACCTCGACACCCACTTTGGCATATTTCTGGGAATTTTCATATTTGAGATGCTATGTGTTCTTGTATTTCTTGTAGAGAGAGGCATCAGTGTGCACAAGCGGGAGCTGCGGTACGACAAAAGTGTTCTTCTCTCCAAGATAGAATTGGGTTTTGCCGCTGCTAAGCAGAAATTAAGTGTTGAAGCGGCATGAACCTTAATTTTTTCCCACAAAAAAGATAGGCATACTAGCAAGATATTTTGCTAGCTACGAGATCTCTTGGGAAAATCCAATTAGGGAAAATATTATTATATAATTTACATGTAGGAGTATCTACTACTCTACAATGTTTGTATAAATAGTACAGGTATGAACAATAAACGAAAAACGTGTAACAAGGGGGTTAGACGAAACCCTTACACTACTCCTTTTTTCCCTCGATAGTAATTTGTGAGAGGAGCAGGAATGGAGGGAAGAAACAAGTAGAAAAAGTCAGACAAATGGAGGCATGAAAAGAAAAGGGAAAGGTAGACTCGATCGACTTTCCACAAAAGAATCAGAGGTTGTTCAACCCCTTCAAAGGAAACCCTTTCTTATACTTGCGCTCAAAACAGCTCCCCCAAAAGCGATTCGAAAAAGGAGTCTTCTGGGAACCAGAATCGAGTGGGGGGAAGGGGGGAAGGGGGTGCTCGATTCATATTTCTTCCTATCCTGCCTTCTTCGGCGCACGGGGCAAAAAAGCAGTGCTTGTGCCTCCCTCGATCCTCCTTTCTCCCCTTCGCCCTTGCCTCTCTCTCTCTCGATCTGACGCAGTATTTATCAGATCCAACGCCTCCTACCCTTTCCTCTTTCCTCTCCCCTTTTTCCTCCGTTGCTCCTTTCGCCTTCATGACTTTCTGCTGCAGGGAGGGGGAAAGGGAGCTTTGGCCTTTGGTGCCGCGTAGCAAAAGTAGTCCCTCTCTCTTTTATGGTCCAGTGAAAGAGAGGGGGAGAAAAAGGATAAAGGGCAAATTCGTTTAGTGTCATCTTTTCTCCTGCCAACAATTTCCCTCCCAGGGCCGCTAATCACCTTTTATGTCTTTCCAGACGGAAAAAACTCATTACTTTCCCATTTAGACACGTGGGGAAATGAATGCCCTCTTTTTCCTGCAGCGAAGCCGTCAGGTCCTAGAGCTGTAAGAGTTGTTCTTGTTGTGGGGGGACGAGTTTGATGTCACTACTTTCACTGTGCTCACAACCAGATTTTACTTCGGGGTGGGATTCTTGACTCCCTGACTACTGTGACTATCCTTGTCTCCATCCTACACAAAGTTTTCTTCGGGGTGGGATCCCTTTTTCTCTTAGTCCTCGTTAGATTTTTAAACTGCTGCCTTGTCAAAGCCTCAGGCCTTTTAACAAAGTCTGTTCTTGTTTTTCCAAGGTCGGGGGAGAGTGCGCTGGGACATGTCTTCGTACACTATGCCGTAAAACGAGGAGGAAAATGTGTATTGTATGGTCGTCCGCGGTCGGTCGGTCGTAGAGTCGGTCCCATCCTTGGAAAAAGGGGAGGAAGGTCGTTCGTTGTCTTCTCCTTCTTTTGCCGCAGCGGCGTCCATTTTCGGAATGTCCCTGTCTTGCCCCATAAACTTTACCTTTCCCTCTTGGAGCGAAAAGAAAGAAGTCTTACAACTATTCGTTTCCCATCTCTCCTTTTTTTCAGACATGGCCGTGCAGAACTGCATTGGAGACTCCTTCAGGGGGGCAACGTGGGTGGCGCTGCACAACGGAGGAGGGACGGGATGGTAAATCAAAGCTCCACACACTGGATTTCCCCACAATTTATTTTTTTTAACTGACCACAGGGGCGAAGTTATCAACGGCGGTTTCGGACTCGTCTTGGACGGCAGCGCTGACGCTTCGAGGAGGGCCAGGGAGATGCTGGACTGGGACGTGTCGAACGGGGTGGCAAGGAGGTATTTGGTAATTTATTGTTTGGGAAACACGATGCTTTGAGCACAATTCATTACAGGTCATGGAGCGGCAACTCCAAGGCTCGCCGCACCATCTCCCGCACAATGGAGTCCAACCCCGGGCTGGTCGTCACGCTCCCCAACGCGATTGAGGACCCAAAGGTGCTGGACCAGTTCTGAGAACGAATTCACAGCACTTTTGCAGGCGTTTTGTATGTTTGCATTCCATCGTACACTTACTCTGTAATGTTATGTACATAAACATGTACGTTACGTATATAGACAACAAAAATGAAGATTTGCTTTTTCGTTTTCCTGGAAGGAATACACAGCGGCACAAGTACAAAAGTGTTTTATGTCGAAAATGCTAGCAGACTCCTTTTAGGGAATCCTCCATTTACCCGAAAACTGCTCCGCTTTGCTTTCAAACGCGCCGAGAAAAAGCTTGGTAAAGTTTTATCCCGTGTCGCCTGCATGCCTTATTTTACCCTTTTCTTTTTCTCTCCCCCTTTTCTTGCTCCCCCTACCCCTACCCCTGAGGGACTGCGGCGGAATAAGAAAACGGGGGATGGAGGGAGGCAGCAATGTGCAAGGAAGGGCTCCCCTCCCCCCTACCCCCCTTTCGCGCCCCAGGGAGGAAGGAGATGGTGGGTGCCTGGATGGAAAGTGGGCGGAGGAGGCGAAGGAGGACGGGCGGGCTGGCGGACGGTCGGGCGGAGACGGGCGGTCTCTTTTACTCAGCGGGAGAGTTGAGTTCATGCACCCACTCTCACTAGTGCCCTTCTCCTCTTCTCCTTTCTCTCTCGACTTTTGGGGGTCCAACACATGGCGAGGGTAAAAAGAGGAGGAGGAGGAGGAGGAGGAGGCGGGCCTGCTCCGTCAACCACACGTGTGGAAAAAAAAGAGGAGAAGGGGCATTGAGGAGCAGCCAGGGAGGAGGAGGAGGAGGAGGAGGAGTGTTGTTGTTGTTGTTGCTTTCGCTTCTCTTTTGGGCACATTTCCTGTCCCCGTTTCGCGCATGGGCGGTTAAGGAAAAATAGGGGGAGAGGAAAACAACAAGGTGGGATAAAGGAGGAGGGAAATGGGAGAAGAATTGGGCTGCGGCGGCCCCTTTTTGGACGGTGGTGCTGTTCAGTGACCCAAATTTGCCCGGGAGCTGAAATTGGGGGACATTGCGGCGGTAGCAATGAGACACTGCGGCGGCTGCTCTTTTAATCTGGGGAGGGGGAAGGGAAGTTGCCCGGTGTGTGCACAAGGGAAAAATAGAAGGGTACATCTGGGGCCAAGGGAAAAAGGAGGGAGACACCACCCTGGGCAAATGGAAACTAACCTGAAACCCCAAACTGGGAAAAAAGGGTGGGGCGGGGAGCAAAGATCCAATATCCGGCTCTCAGGGGTATTAAAACCGAGGCATGGAGGGAGGAATGGAGAAAAGTTTTTCCCTGCAAATGGGATCTTACTCTCTCTCTCTTTTTTGCGCTGCAAGAAAATCTACACTCCCATTTCGTAGGGTCGAGCAGGATTGTAAGAGGGGAGAAAGATAGGGTTATAAAAATCGCCTTGTGTTGGAGAAGGAGAGAGACTGTAGGCCTGCAACAATATTCGTGCAAAAAGAAGGAAGGCACGGGTTCTCGCATTCAAAAATGGAGGGAGATATTTCATCCTCTTGCAGCGTTTTTCCCAGGAAAAGGGGAAGGGAGGGAAGTAACATCGCCCTATGCTGCTATAACTGTTTCCCTCCTGGAAAAAAGCCTCCTTTTCCAGATGGCGCCCCTCCCCTCCCCTCCTCCATTCCTTCCCGGGCAGAGAGAGGCCCGACATTTTCTTGCAGGGTTGGAATAGGAGGGAGAAAGGGAGGGAGAAGGGGCCCTGGCTCCTCCGCCGCCGCCGAGAAAAGAGAAGGAGCAAAAACTTGGTCGGGAGGGGAATGGAACGGCGAGAGGACAACGATATGTTACGGAGAGACAATCGACAAACACTAGCTGAAAAAAAAAAGTCTATGAAAAGGAGCCCTTCTTCGAAAAACGTGTTTCGAACACGGTTCCAAAAACTTGACAACATTGGGAAGCGAATTTATCCTTCCCTCGTCATTCCTCTTCCCCCGTTCTCCCCCCTAAAGAAGAAGAGCCAAGATGGGAAATTGGATGAAGGGAGATATGAGGCCCCATCCTTATCCCCTCCACTTTTCTCCCCCCCAAGAGACCGTTTATGCAGCGGTTTTGTTCGATAGATGGAACGAATCGAATCTTCTCCTCTCGCTTTCCCCCTAGTTTTTCTCCCTCCGCCAAAGAAAAAGGGACCCACACTACTCTTTCCCATCTTTTCGGTGGTGCAGCACTATATTATTGACGGCCCAAAAAATTCCAGCGTTGCGGGAAGGAAACGGTAGGAGGAGTAGGGACATAAACAAAAGGGGACAACCAACCGCGGCGGAAAGAAGATGGGAAAAGAGGCGGAGGCACCAAAATTTACGCATCCCTTCTCCTCTCCCAAAGCCGCAGCAACGGAGCAACGGACCAAGGAAGACGGAGGGAGGGAGGGGCGGCCGCCCGTGACCTGAATCCCCAATACTCGAGTCAGAAAGTGGAGGACGGGCGGAGGGGAGGGGAGGGGACGCCGCAAGAAAGTAGTGTGCTGCTACATACACACAACACAACGCAGCACGAGGTACGAGGGAAAAAGACATAGAGGAAGCGGGCTCCTCCTCCTCCTCCTTCCATGAGGGGGAGGTGCCTTGCCCGTGCATGAAGGAGAGGAGGAAGCACCGATTTCCGATGGTTGTTTCCTCTCAGTCTATTTGCTCTCCTCCTTCCTCTTCTCCTTTCCGACACGCTAATAACCACTTTGGCACCTTCCTTGTCTTGCTCCTTCTCCGCTTTCTCTTTCTCTCTCTCGCAAATAGGGAAGGAGCCTCCCGACTTTCTTCTGGCCAAGGCCGCCATGTCTCTCGGGCCCAATTAAGAAACTGACCTCAAAGTGGAGGCGAAGGTGGCCCAAAAATGGCAACGGCTCTTGGGAAAGCAAAATATATTTTTATTTCTTTCCCCCCGCCGCCAATGCTCGTTAGGCCTTGAGGAAAAGGAAAGGAGGGAGGTGCGAAAGTGCATTTTTCTCCCCCTTTCCTCTCTTTCCTCCCACCCAGAAAAGCCCGTTTTATAGCGGCGGAAATTAACGGCCTCCCCTTCCTCTTCTCCGGCTGGCTGGGAGAGAGGGCAAATTTTTTTTCCCTTTTCCCGTAATCGCTCGCCCGCTAGCTTTAAGGAGGGAAATGGAGAGGGGCCTCCTGCACTTTGTTCCTTCTCCGAGAGTGCGAGCGAGCGAGGTGTGTCTGCCTCACATCGGACGGCGGCGATTAAGATAAGGAGCAGAAGGAGAATGGGGAAAGTTGGAGGAGGGGAAACGGCGAAAAGGCCTTATGTGCAGAAACATGGTTTTTGCGTATCGTCCCTTTTGCGATGTTTCTCTTTCTTCCTTTTATTAATGTTTCCACCATTCTTCTTTCTCCCCTTATTCTGTCTGCCCCGTGGGACTGTTTGCGTCTCTTCCCCTCTCCCCATTCATGGCCCGAGAACCCGACGACGACGACGACGAAGCCCCTCGCTTCCGCCTCCTCTTTCAGACCGAACGCGAACGAGCGACGTAGCGTAACAACCGGCCCCCGCCTCTTCTCTTCTCTTTTTCCCTCCAAATTCTGGCGCGGCTTCTCTGGGCGGCGTGTGTGGAACTGCGGAGGGGGAAGGACAAGGAAAGCAGAGTCGGGCGGGAAAAGGAAGGAAGGAAGGAAGGAAGGAAGGGCCTTGGGTCGGACGGCGGCCTTGAGAAAAGGGGGGGAGCGAAGGCCCCCCTTCCCTCCCTCTTTTCAAACTTTTTTGGCTGGCTCAGACGTCGGCGGCGGGGCCCTTTCCAAGAGGAGGAGGAGCTGGGAGGGGGAGAGGAGATTCGTCCAATTCCATGGGCGAAGAAGAAGGGGGAAAGAGGAGAAGGCCCTCTCTCTCCGTCTCTGCCAAGGTCGCCCTAACTCTTCGTCTTTCCTCTGGCGGCGGCTCAGACTTAACTTAATTGGTCTACTACTACCACTACTACTCACCAGGAGAAAGGAGAAGGGTGGAGCTCGTTTGGTATTCCTCCTGCGGCGGTTTGAGACCATTGGAGCGGGGGAGTTCAATGGGCCCTGACGCTATTATGGCCTTGTATATGAACACGCGAGAAAGAGATGCCCAGACCAAGATAATCGCGCAGTTCCAAGCCTTCAAAAAATGCAACTCTTTTTGCATTTTGAACGAGGCCTTTTTTGTGAAGGTCGCCGCTTCCAAGGTCCTTCTTCTTCTTTTCCCTTTCCCTTTTGTTTCTAGTGGCGCCTAGAGAACCATTATGCCTTCGAGAGAGTGGAGGAGGAGGGCCTATTTTCTCTCTCTTTCTCGGAAACCAACCACACGAGCCATTATTTCCCAAAGAAAACGTCGGGGAAAGGGAGTTCTTCTCTTTTCCTAATTGCTTCTGCATGCAGCGAAATTTCCCTTTTGGCTCCAAGTCCGCCTTCTTCTTTGCCGCAGCAAGGGAAAAGGTGACGGGGAAAGGGAGAGAACGGTGAATGTGCCATGAATTTAGATTCGCGCTGAGGAAGAGGAGAAGTGTAGAAACGGACTTCCTCCCCAACTTTATCGCTCCTTCCCCTTTTCTTTTCCTCCCCGTGAGGGACCCTTTTCCCCTTTCACTCTGGGGAAGAAGAGACCCCGGGAAAAAAGTGCTGAGGAGAGGAAGGAAGGGACCCCTTACCCACTTTCTTCTTCTTCTCCCCCCCTCCTCCAACTGTGCATGGCACCCCGCAGCCCACTTTTTTGGGAGGGGGAGGGCGGCGCCCCGGGAGGAGATGGAGGGGTGGCAAGAAGGAGAAAAAGTTTCTTCTTGTTCTCTTCTTCGCCCTCGCTTTTTAAGACGTCGTTGGGAGCAAGTGTTTCGCACGGGACTCTGGCTATTATTTTACGTACGTACTGGGTTTTTCTACGAAAATGGAAGATATTTGTGAGGGATCGCCTGTGCTTTTTGAGCATCTCATATTTATTCGGATTGTCGACTAAAATCTGGTTGGCAGATTCGAATAATTACTGCTGCATTAGCCAAGTCTAGTGTCAACGAGCATCTTTTAAATCGTATCTGGAAGAGTACTGTAGCAGCAACAATGGTATAACTGATTGCTTTCGATTTGTCTTGTTGTGTACTGGACAGGCGGATATTTTTCTCTTCGTTTTCTTCCTCCTTCTCTTTCCTCCTCGTTACAACGATTGTCACAACTTTTCCTTTCTTTCCACATCATACGTGTGTGTCTGAGCTGATCCAAAGTGGGTGGAAATATTACGTATCTTGCTTTTCTTCTTGAATTTGATAAAGAGGAAAAGATGGAATAATAAGTATGGCTAGCTGACCGCGATCATTCGAATAAACTAGAAAAAAACAAGCAGCAGGCCTTGCTTTAGGCCGCATAAAAAGGCACGCACGTGACTGGCTTTCGCGAAAAAAGGGAAGAATCGAAAATGATACGAAGCGATTCAAAATGGAGACTGTAACAGCCGAGAGACCAGCTCGAAGTATTTCATCTTGGGAGTAATATTGCACTGGGAATCAATATCTTGAGCTATATTTTTCGTAGATGGAGGGGTGAGGGAGAAATGAGTGGATTTTATAACCATAAGATATCATTTTTGTATGTCGCGAGATTATGCTTGAGGGAAAAAGGAAGCCGGGAAGGAAGATGCGATAAGTTTTCTGCATGTAATAATTGCTGGTGGTGTGAAGTCTCAACAGTGGCACCCTATGCACCTCTTTTTCAGATACTTGATTTTTTTTCTATTCAGAGTCCTGATGTTTCTTCCGCTCCTGCTGCCGCCGCCGCGGCCTCTTCCAGCAGCTGCCTGGTGAGGTTGGCCCTCCGCTCTGCCTCCTCCGCCAGCCTGGCCTCCTCGGCGGCATTCACCTCGGCCTCCGCCCGCAGCTGGACGAAGACGCTCTTGTAGGCGATGGGGGTGACGAGGATCATGAGGAGGGAGCCGAAGATGAGTATGAGGCAGGTGGGCAGGATGTCCTTGAAGTCCTTCCAGGTGAGCCCCTTGTACCAGGGCAGGTCCTGCAGCTCTCGCTTGGCGGCGGCCTCCGAGGCAGAGCGGGAGCGACCGGAGACGCCAGAGAGGACGGAGACGCGGTCGTCGGAAGGGCGGAGGAGGCCTAGAGGAAAGGGAAGGGGTTTTATCAATTGATTTACGACAATAGCAGCAACAAATCGGTATCGTTTGCATGTAACTACTGTCACGAGTTGCGTTAAAAATATCCAGTACAAAAGAGGAGACTTGTGAACAGCCAGAAACGTCTGATGGGAACACAAATTGTCAGCCCCTCACCTGGCTTTCCTCCTCCTCCTCCTCCTCCTCTTCCCGACTCCCCTCCGTCCTCCCCCGCCGCCGCCGCCGCGGGGAACAGCGGGTCCGCCGCCCCGTTGGCCCCGTCCTCCGCCGACGCCGAAGAACGGCGGTTCTTGCCCGTCCCCCCGGCGGCGGCGGCGGGGGTGGTGTTCCCGGCGGTGGTGTGCACGTGCCCCTCCTCCACCGCCATCGTCCTCACCGCCCCGCGGCCGAGCACTCCGCCGCCGCCGCCGCTAACGCACTGGGACGAAGACGACGAGGAAGGGTGGTGGGCCTGGGTAACAGAGTAGAATGTGAAATATCAATGTGTCAAGAGTAATGAGAAAGCTACTCCAATGCATTGGTATTTTTGTTCCCTCTGCAACGAATGTACTGAAAAACTGTAGAAACTTCACTCGAAGGACACACTGCTGTGTAGATGTACCGTATTGTAGACTGTAGCGCAGCTAGATGTACTGTGTACAATTTTCTGACGCAAAAATGATTCCCGTCACGCATGGGTGGGCACTTTTGTTTTGGCGCAGAAGAAAAAGGGAAAGTACGATTTGATTGCGGTTTTTCCAGCTATAAGTGAAAAGGAAAGGGGGGGGGGAGCCAGGGCCACTCGCGAGTGTATTTGTCGGAGGCGGAGGGAAAGCGGACATGGCGGTGGAGAAAAACGGTCCTTTCTGCCTTTTTTTCTGCGAATGAAGAGGGAAGGCAAATGCACTACGGCCGCTGCTCATGCAAGCCAAAAAGGCTCAGTCAGTCCCTCCTTCCCCTTCGACTAAATACTGAAAGCTCTTCCTAATAGCAAAGTGCAAAATTCTGTCTCGATTGGGGGTAGGCACGTCAACAAACGCAAACAGGGAGCTTGTCCTTTTGTTCCCTGTCAAGCCCTACCGACTACCGTACATTTCGCTCTAGCAACAACACAATCTTACCAAGTAGAAAGAGTGTACGTACAAGTCTAGCAAAAGATAGTTAACACACGAACCGGGAAAACGAGAAACACTAGCAGCGATCGAGCAGGAGTATGGAGGAGGAGGAGGAGGGCTTTCGTCTCTACGTAGCAATCAACAACCGTAAGTTTGAATTAAAAGGCCGACGACTATCTGTGGTCGGAACGGAAACCAGGAAGGAACTGAGGAGAAAAATTGGGAACAAGAAAACCAAAACTGAAAGGGGGAAACTGTGGTCTGAAAGGTGGAAGGAGGAGGAGGAGGAGGAAGCTTAGCAAGGCCAGGCGATTTGAAGGGGAGGAGAAGGAGAAAAGAGGAAGTAAATCGTGCAACTTTCGGTCTGTGGAAATGGAGGCGGAGGGTATTTGGCTTTGGCCTGTCGGTCGGTGAGTCGGTGGGATAGCGTGCTGTTCTGTGTCGGTCGGTCGTCGTCTTGGCCGTGTTTTTGCTCCTTGGAGGAGGAGGGGGAGTTACCCTCCGTCCTTCTCCGCCACTCCTTTCCGGCCGCAGGAGGGAGGGGGGGGGCAAGGTTCAAGAGGGGTAAGAAACAGAAAGTAGTGGAAGGAGGAAGGGGCAAAAACGGAAGGAAAACGACGAAGACGAGGAGGGGGAAAGAAGGAGAGAGAGAGAGACGGAGAGCAGTTCTTTTTTTGAGTGGTACTTTACCGGCGGCAGAGCTATGGATACCGCTTCCATGGTTCTTTCTACAAAGAGGGGAGAGAGAAAAGAGAAGGAGAAAAAGATAGGAAAGGGTAAATCTCGTTGCCCTCTTGGTTTTTTTTGTTTCAAAGGTTGAGGTTGTTACTTGGTGGTGGCAGCTACGGGAAAAGGGGGAAAGAAAGTTTTTTTTTTCCCTTTTTTGTGGGATCAGTCAGGCGATCTCTTGAAGAGTCGTTGTTGTTGTTGGGGAAGAGGTTCTGCTACTTGTTCCTAAGGAGTCACTGGGTTAAAATGTCATTAGAATAAGAGTGTATCGGGTACCTATCGAAAACATTCTATAATGGTCGGGGAAAAGTAAAAAGGCAGGATGACGGGAGTGCCAACTTAAATTGGTACTAGAAAGGGGAGCGGGATAAGGAGGGACTGACTGGCAAAAGGAAGTTCCGAAAAAAAGCTAGCTATTTTTTGTAGCTATTTTTTTTCTGGGAAAAGTGTGGGAGGAAGGCGTGTGTGTAAGATATGGCGGTGTTGTTTAGTGTGTGGTGGTGTTGGCTCGGCGGCGGCGGCTTCCTTAGTTTTCGGTGGTGAACGGTGGTGGTTAAAAGGTGCTTGCGTAAAAAAGGAAAACAAGAGGCTGATCTTTGATTATTCCCCCCGCTACTGTTCTCGATCCCGGGAGAGGGGTTCGTTGGTCCTTTGGCATTTGGTAACTTTTTGTGCAAGCTCTTCCTCTCGGTGGTTCTTACCTCAATGGCGACGGCCGCGGCGGCGATTTTGCCGCTGCTTCTCTCCCCGCCGCCGAGACAAGAGTTTCGAAGTGGAGGCAGGAAATTCAGGGATCCTCTCCCTCTCCTTTGGTGGTGTACAAGGCATCAAATTCACTTGGAGAGGAAAGGAAAAGTTTCCACTTCACTTTCGTTCAATTCTTTCTCTCAATTCTCTGCGCCTCCCTGTGTTTCTCCCTCGGCCTCTGAACGGAGACTGCGGCGGAGGGAAGGAAGAGGACGGAAGACCATGCAGTGGTAGTGGGTCGCTCGGAATGGGACGGAGGAGGAAAAGAAGGGGAAGGGGGAGGGAAGAGGGCTCCTTCCGACCGAGGAAAAGAGGAAAAGGAAAAGTGAGAGCTGCGTCGTCCTCGCCGTTGGGTCGAAGTTAGTAGGCGAGGAACGGGAGAAGGAGGAAGAGGGGAGTGAAATGGGAGTCGCTCTCTATCCTGGTGTGGTAGTAAGTGAGTTAGCCAGTCCGAGGGGCCTTCCTTCCATCCTTGGAATATAGGACTACTTACATACGCCCTCCCGTCTTCGCTTTTTTGTGGCGATGGCTCTCCTCCTCATTTCCTCGCTCCGTTTCCCACTTCCTCCTCCTCCGCTCTCCGAAAGAGAAGAAAAAGTTTTTCGCGACTGCGCCTTTTTCCCAAACATAGCAGGACATTATTTTGAATGAAAGAAACTGGCGTCTCGACGGTAAATTATTTCTCCCCGCACTTCCTGCAATGAATAAGAGTTCTTGCATGACACGCAAAGTTACGCCAACGTAGATGGAGTAACCGCTGTCGGGAAGAAACCTCCTCGCTCTGTAACAGGGCCCGTGGGAGGGAGGAGGTAGGAGGGAAGAGAACCACCGCCGGACCATTGCCCCCCTTTTCCTCTTCCTCCCCCACCGCGGGAGAGAGCGGAGCGGAGGCGATTACCATTTACTACAACAAAGCCTCATTTCACACCGAACGCGCCGCGGCGGAGTGACCCAAATTTGGAACCCGCGGCCTCGAAGGGCCATTTATTTCCCTCTCTCTTTACTTTTTCTCCTCCTTTTCCTCCTTGCACTTGATCATGACCTTGATGGCGTTCCCCTTTCCTGTCCTTGCCGTCTCGAACGCCTCCACCGCCCGCTCCAGGGGGAATCGGTGGGTGACCAGCGGCTTGACGTCGATCTGCCCAGAGGACACCAGGCGGATGGCGGAGGGGTAGCAGTTGGCGTAGCGGAAGATGCCGCGGATGTCCACTTCGCGACCCAGGGCGTTGTAGATCTTGAGCTGGGTGGGAAGGAGGAGGAGAAGAAACGGAAATTTAACGATTCATCGGAGCGAGTCTGTTGCCAGGAAAGTATCCCGCAATGAAACCAAGGCACTTCTTCTAGAATAGGACCAGCGCCACAATAGCAATAGCTCAGCTATCAGCCTATCGATCACCAAACAGAGAACGAGACAACAGTGCAAACGTGTTTCTCTCCCCGTCCGTACCTTGACCTCTGGCGGCCCCATCCCGACCAGGACTGCCTTGCCCCCGCTCTTTGTCGCGGCCAGGCACAGGTTGATGGCGGACTCTGCCCCGCTGCACTCAACGGACACGTCAGGTCGCTCTCCGCCAAAGTGGGAGGACACCAGCGCCAAGGCCAGCTCGGAGGGGTCCTTAGGGCCGCTCAGGACGTTGAACGTGGCGTCGGCACCAAGTTGCCTGGAAGGATGCCGAAGAAAAGAGAATAGTTTGTAGTAAATACTGAAATACTGAAAATGAAACTTTATCGTAAGTTACCTGCGGCAAGGCGCCAAAGTCATCATGTATCAGTATCATGTGTCCGAAGTCTTCTCTTCCTTTTCTTCTTCCTCTTCTCAAGGCTGATTTCAGAAACGAGAAAACAGAAGTGAGTTACGTGTTTGGCCTTGGCGACGCGAAACCCCCACGAGATAGATACACATGCAAACATGTACGGTACTGTACGAAATACAATTTTTTTTCTTATTTTCTCCTCACTTTGCCACCCCGAGCCTGTGGTCGTTAACGTCGGTGACGACGATCCTGGTTGCCCCGCTGGCCCTGGCGGCGAACATGGACACGAGCCCGATAGGCCCTGCGCCGCAGATGAGCACGGTCTGCCCCGCTGCGACGCCCCCGCGGCGGCAGGCGTGGACGCCCACTGAGAGGGGCTCCATCAGGGCGCCCTCCTCCAAAGTCATGTTGGAGGGGAGCTTGTGGCAGAAGTCGGCCTGCGATCGCCATCCAGGAAAATATTGATAATTTAATTGCATGCAATACAAAGGCCAAAAAACCATAGCAGCACTTTAAAAGCATTAAAAAGTACCAGCAACGAACTGTAGCATGAGAAACGTAAACGAAAACAGCAACAGCAACTTGATGGAGGGGTAATAAATCAAGAGCAGCAGAAAAACAGATAAAATATCTTAAAAACCATCAGCAATAGCAACAAGAGCTGAAAAGCCAGCAGCAAAAATGAAATGTTTAGCTACAAAAAAGAACACTAAGAGCAAACAAGAACAGTACTAAAAATAACCATGGCAACAGCAGAGAGGATCAGCTTCATAACTAACCTGGTGCATGTAGTATCTCGTGAGGTTCCCGTTGTCGGGAGGGGTGGCGCAGAAGAATATGTTGGGGCACAGGTTGTAGGTGCCGCTCTTGCACTGCTCGCAGCGGCGGCAGTTGTACTGGGGTTCGATGGCAACGGCGTCGCCAGGCTT
>JAAUYJ010012620.1_pt1 | contig 16183 bp, 17 predicted proteins | sample 7278031 | NCBI WGS metagenome assembly JAAUYJ01 (sample SAMN14350222, study PRJNA611818) | marine sediment metagenome | isolation source: surface marine sediment (1.8m) | place: French Polynesia: Moorea | collected 2018-08 | reverse complement strand
TTTAGCTTTTTCTGGATTCCAAGGCATTTTTGTTTTTGTATGCCACGACGACATGGTATAATTTGATTAATGTTGTTAAAGCGATTCAGTCCCGCGCAAAGTTCTGCGATCGCTTTACAACATCCGTCAACTCAGAGAAACATCTCTGAATCAACAAACTTATTTTTGATCATACCATGTCTAACATAAAGCAATCAATTTTCGACCCTATTGCTTTCGAGGAGCAACGTTATCAAATTTTCCAACAGACCGAAGCAATCCCAGAAGCAGCTTTAAATGCTGATTGGGATGCAAGGCTAGATCAAGAACCAACATATCGCCAATGGCATGATCCTGTCTATCGGGCAGCTTATTTAGAGGCGATTGCTAATAAACTAGACGAAAAATACGGATTGATGTAACAAAAAGACCCAGACGTAACAATACGTCTGGGTTTCGTCGTTTTCAAGTTTTTATGCGTAATCGCCTGTTCTGTTCAATCATGCCACAACAAAATCCCTACAGCTTCGACCGCAGTTTCCTCCTTAATCCCTGCGACGCTCTTTACCAGGACGATGTAGAAATATCAAAATCTCCTCAAATTCAAGAGTTGGTGCAGTTGGCATATGATTTAGAGGATCGTCTTTCTGGCGATTTCAATTTAGATTTTCTGCTATTCCAAATTTTTGATAATTCTTTAGCATTCGTGAAAACAGGCTTAATTATGTTTAAAATTAAGTCTTTGAAGCTATATTTGGGAATATCTGGCACATTTAAACAATTTTGTCAGGAGAAGCTTGGATATAGTGTCTGGCAAGTCAATAGGGGCATTCAGGCTGCAAGAGTTGTTATGACTCTCGTGGCTGCCGGTTTTGACCAAGTTCCAAAAAATGAGGCTCAATGCCGAACTTTAAGAAGTTGTTGTGAAAATGAAGATGAATTAGTCCAGGCTTGGCAGTCGGTGGTGGACAATATTGAACCCCATAAAATCACTGCTAAGTCCATCAAAGCGCACCTCAAACCAGAGCAAGAGAAAGAACCACCCAGGACCGAAAAAATCGAAGTTCCTCACAATCTGGCAGAGACGATGTATCGGTATGCTCTATCGGCTAAAATGTCCGTGGTGCAACTGCTGTACGAAATTTTCCAGCCTTCTCAAAACTGTGACAATTGACCGCGAGAGAGGCTCTCGGCTAGAGAGCATCTCTAATCGCGGTGTTGGCACATGGACAAGAAAATCGAGCAATGGCAAGAAGACCTAGAAAAACTGGTTACAGAACAGCAAAAATCAACTGGCTGACCTTCGCTATGCTTAACGTGCGGAAAGTGAATAAAATTTGAGTTTTTACTCAAATCAAATAATGTAATTTAGGTAAAGATTGAAATTTTACTCAAATTTGGACTGCGATTAAATAAAGCACTATAGAATACAGGTTACAACTAACAGGGTAATTGTTTTCATTACCAATTCCTTATGTTAATCAAATCTTTATTCAAGATTTCTCTTCTCGCCATTTTCGGAACTTTAGTACTATTTATTCCACTAGAGGTTAAAAGCGATTCTTCTGGGAAAAATCCAGAAAAATTGTCAATGAAGACAGCTTTGTTGGCTCAACTGCAACTGCCAGAATTAGAAAGTATCGCCCAAGCTATTACAGTTAAAGTTCATGTGGGAGAATATCGAGGTTCAGGTATTCTCATCAAGAGAGATAATAACACCTATACCGTAATCACTAATGCTCATCTCATTGAGAGAGATGATACTGTAAGCATTGAAACTAGTGACGGAATCAAATATACCGCAACCCGAATTAGTAAAGATGGTTCAGAAACATTCTATGATTTGACATTACTACAGTTTAAGAGCAGCAATAACTATCAGATAGCCAAGGTAGGAGATTCAAACAATCTAACAGAAGGAGAAACGGTAATAGCTGCGGGTTTTCCTTTCAATGCAGATAACTTAAACATTACTACTGGCAAAATCTCTCTGTTACCAGACAAATCTCTACAAGGAGGTTATCAAATTGGTTTTACTAAATAAATTATCTGGTAAAAAAGCGATCGCTAATTAATTTAACGGTAGAAAACATGATTACCAATACACTTGGTTTGTGTCATAGGTCGCGCCCAGTTAGGAATCATTACATTAGAATTAAAGTAATGAGTAGCTCCCCCAGTATTATCTGGAATTTTCCCCGATAATACATCTTTAGCTATTTCCAGACTTTCTTGTATCGCTCCCTTCCAATTCTGTACCACAGACCCAAACACCTTGGTTTTCTGCTACTATAAGCAGCTTATTTTTATCTTTTCGAGCGTAAAACCCTCACAAGAGAGTGAGGGATTGCTCTGCGAGTCAGAGTAGAGTTCACGGAGAATCTTGATGAGCGAACATACTTTTTTAAAACATCAATAGTGACTCCACCACAACTCGAAACGAAGTAACTCCCCGTCCAAAAAACTTTTTTCTTGAAATAGATTTTAGAAACTATGGATTCGCGCCTTGCGCCACATTGTTTTAGTTGAATTTTCAAAGTGCGATCGCCATACAACAGAGCTAAAAATTCATCTAAAGATGACATTAATTTTTGAGGATTATCTTGAAGTTTGAGCATATCAATACAGTCTAAAAAACTAATTTAATTAAGATTGATAGTCATTCAAAAAAAACCAGTCTTGATATGTTTAGGGACGTACCATGAACCTTCCCTAAATAATTAGAATATACTCTTTTCTACTAGTCACCATAAAATAAATTTTAAAATTCTCCCCGTCAATCTTTTTATAAAGAGTTGCTAAAGAGTTGGTAAAGGAATTTCATCTTGGGATTCATAAGCAGTTTCTAACCATAATTCTCTGGCTTCATTAATGTTTTTAATAGTTTCTTCTAAGTTTTCTCCTTGAGTTAAACATCCAGGCAAATCTTTGATTTCTGCAACATATCCTCCTTCTACATCGGGATAGAGAGTAATAGGATATTTAAGGTTTAAATAATATTCTAGAGGTTGGTTATTAAGAACATTATCTGTCTGATTAAATGCTGTCATTTGGCTCTTCCTTTAAGTTTAAAAGTTCAACAATTTTCTGCACATAAACTCCCTTAACCTTTTGCCCACCTTTTTTAGGAATAGTAATTTTTCTACCTTGAGAATCTCGAAAACTATGATGACTACCTTTGGAGCGTTTTTCTTCAAAACCAAACGCTTTTAGCACATAAACTACATCCTCAAAGTTAACTTCAGGAGGCTTTTTAAGAAACTGAAAGATTAGTTTTTCACTCTTTGCTCATGTCCCATTTTATCATCTGCTTTTTCGGGTAAATGCAACAGTGCGATGTCAAATACTACTTATAATACTTAAAATAAAATTTCTCTTTGTCTGTCTGTCTCCGTGTCAACTGATGAGATGAGGAGTGAGGATGGATAATATGAGGATTTGTTTTGAATCCCTTTGCACCGTAAAATTATTCAGCATTCATCACAATTGAGAGGGATAGAATATGGAAATATTGCCAGCAAATTTACAACATCTTCAAGGTAAAACGGCGATTGTCACTGGTGCATCACGGGGTATTGGGAAAGCTACAGCTTTAGCCTTAGCAACAGTAGGTGCAAAAGTAGTAGTAAATTATGCTCGCTCTAGTGATGCAGCCGACGAAGTGGTAAAAACAATTGTGGATGGTGGAGGAGATGCAGTTGCGCTACAAGCAGATGTTTCCCAACCAGAAGCAGTAGACAACCTAATCAAAGAGACTTTAGCCAAATATGGCAGTATTGACGTGCTAGTAAATAATGCAGGAATTACCAAAGATACTCTCTTGATGCGGATGAAGTTGGAACAGTGGCAAGCCGTGATTAATCTTAATCTTACTGGGGTATTTCTCTGTACCAAAGCCGTAACCAAAACTATGCTAAAGCAGCGTAGCGGTAGGATTATTAATATTGCTTCTGTAGCAGGACAAATGGGAAATCCTGGTCAAGCTAATTATAGTGCAGCCAAAGCTGGAGTGATCGGCTTTACTAAAACTGTAGCCAAAGAATTAGCATCTCGTGGAGTAACCGTAAATGCAGTTGCGCCAGGGTTTATTGAAACCGATATGACTCATGATTTAAAAGCTGATGATATTCTCAAGTTTATTCCTCTCGGTCGCTATGGCAAACCAGAAGAAATTGCAGGAATGATTCGATTTTTAGCAGCAGATCCAGCAGCAGCCTACATTACAGGACAAGTATTTAATGTTGATGGGGGAATGGTGATGGCGTAGGTAAGGATGAAGGATGAAGGATGAGGGATGAGGAAGTAATCAGTAATCAGTAATCAGTAATCATCAACCACCACCTTCCCCAATTCCCCCCGGGAGGAGACTTAATATATCTAGGTATTGAAGCCAAAAGAGATCGGTTTTGTTGTGAAGTCTCCTTCCCGCCCCAATTCCCCAGTCCCCCCAGTCTCCTCATCCCTCTTCCCTCCCTTGACTCCTATGGCAAAGACAGATAAACCTATAGGTGGTTTGATGGTGTCTTCCATTGCTTTGAGTAAGGGAACTAAGTTGTTAAATAAATCTACTTGTTTAGCAGGAGGTGTTGTCCTTTGCAAAACTTTACTATTGAGCCACCAGCCAGGAATTCCTGCTAGATTAAAATACCAGGTTTGACAATGGGAAAATCCAGCTTGGGTCATAACTTGAGTCAGATTGAAGTGATTGTAACGCCGATAATGTGCGATCGCCATATCTAAAGAGCCATATAACCAAGATAAAGCAGGAACTTTAATAATTAACTTGCCTTCTGGAGATAGGGAATGATAAAGACTAATTAATAACTCAAGGTCATTGGGGATGTGTTCTAGAACATCCAACATCACCACAGTATCAAACTCGGAACGCCATTGTATTTTAGTGACATCTCCTACAACAAATTTAATCTGGGGTTGAGTTTTGAGACTATTACGAGCAAGATCAACATATTCCCCATTAACATCGATAGCTGTAAGTTGGGAGCAATAGGGAGCTAATAAACTAGTAAAATTACCATTGCCACAACCTACTTCTAAAACTCGATTCCCTAAAGTAGGTAAAATTTGAGACAGTATCCAACCGTTGTAGCGATGGGCTAATTTTAAGTTTTCTAACCAAAAAGTTTGAGGAGTCATAAGAGTTAAAGAAATCGAAGAAGTCAGAAAAATCAGGAGCTAATCAATAATTAGTTATCACTTATCAACCATCAAAATCAGGTAAATTGTTGAAAATTATAATTTTTGTCGAGGTAAAGGAGACGCTTTTTTGTAGGATGTTCATATAGAGGTTAATATCAACTGATGCTGTATTGACAGTGAATGCAAGAAAGTAATATAGATGAGCATCCCTAAATCTGTGGTTAGTAAGTTACTAGAGTTTTTTCCAGACTGGCGACCACAAATGTATTTTAAGTCTTCTTTAACTGCCTTATCTCATGCGATGGAGGATCGGTTATTAGCAGACTCTGATGCACCTTTAGTAATTGCTAGTTTTCAGAGAGAGCGTTTCTATCGTCAAGAAGCTCATCGCTATCGTCGTATTGCCAATAAAACCAATCAAGTGTATGTTTTAGCTGCACCAGAAGCCGACTTTACCAATAGTTCAGATGTTTATGAAACTATAGCTTTTGAACCTACAGACTCTCTAGCTCAAGAATGGCACTTAGTGGTTATTGGGGGACAATATGCTTGTTGTTTGATTTGTGGGGAAAAACCTGCTACTACTCCCGATCAGAAAGCGACTTCCGCCATGGATGCTAGTCGGCGTTTTGAGGGGATTTGGACTTTTGACCCTGAAGTCAGCGTTAAAGCAGCAGAATTTTTATTAGAACGTATTTTAGAGTATCGACCTGAACTGGAGAGTAAAATTGAGCAAGCTAAGCAAAAATACTTGGTTTCTACTATTTTACGCTTACAAGATTCTGCCAACTCCTCTCAACAGAGTAATTCACCTCTGACAAATCCCGATCCTTTTGTCCAAAGATTGGTTAGTTATCTCCAAGCAGGACAGTATAAACTACTTAAAGCTAATAAATCTCTGGCAATTAAACAACAAAAAGAAAAACTCCTCAACTCCGTAACCGATGCCATCAGGCGATCGCTGGATACTGAAGAAATTTTACAAGTAGCAGTACAAAAACTCGGAGAAGGTTTAGGAGTATGTCGTTGTATTGTGTATCGTTGTAACGAACAAGATACCACAGCAACCATTAACCATGAATTTATCAGCCCTGGTATAATATCGGTCAAAGGACAAGCCTGGCGACTCAAAAATAACCCTCTGTTTGAAGAAGTAGTAGAACTACACGAAACCCTCACAATAGATAACACCAGAGAAGACCCCAGGTTAAATCCCCAAGCTTGGTCAAAAGATATCGGAGAATATTTACAAGAGCTAGTTACCAGTTGTAGCATTTCTTCTTGGCTATTAGTTCCTGTTCTCTATCAAGACCATTTATTAGGGATGATGGAATTACACCATTGTGATTCTGAGCCGATTAACTGGAAACCAGATGATGTAGCTTTAGTAGATGCGATCGCTACTCAAGTAGGAGTAGCTCTGATTCAAGCAGAAGCCTATGCTAACTTAGAAGATCTCAACGAACAGCTAGAAGCCTTAGACCGTACTCGTTCCAATCTAGTAGCCATTACAGGACACGAACTCCGTACTCCCCTATCCACTATTCAAATATGCTTAGAAAGTCTGGCTACAGAACCAGATATGTCCCCTGAATTACGCCAGGTAATGCTGAATACCGCCCTAGCAGATGCAGAAAGAATGCGGAACTTGATTCAGGACTTTTTGACCCTATCTCGTCTAGAAAGTGGTCGTGTAGAATGGAACATTGAACCTTTATCCATCAAAGAATGTATTGATTTAGCAGTAAGCAACGTTAAAGCTAGAGTCAACTCCGATCAAATACCTCAAATCGAAAACTTAGTTACTTCAGAATTACCCCTAGTACAAGCAGATGGAGAATGGCTCGTAGAAGTTTTAGCAAAATTACTGGACAATGCTTGTAAATTTACCAATATTGATGGTCAAATCTCCATTAAAGTTAAAACTAATGGGTCAAATAAATTAGAAGTTACAATTTCCGATACAGGAAGAGGTATTGAACCCAATCGTCTAGAAACAGTTTTTGACCGTTTTTATCAAGAAGAAGGAGCATTACGCCGTAGCGCAGGGGGTACAGGTTTAGGTCTAGCAATCTGTCGTCAAATTGTCAGTGGTTGGGGTGGTAAAATTTGGGCAGAATCCCCAGGAAAAGACCAAGGTAGTAAGTTTCATTTCACTATTCCCATCTTTGAATTACCCACACAGAATGCTGAAGCCTCAAAATCCAAAACCAATAAATCCAATTCTAAAGCAACTAAACGCAAGAAAAAGAAAAGTTAGGAGTCAGTAATCAGTCATCAGTAATCCCCAATCCCCCAATCCCTACTTGCTACTTGCTACTCCCCAATCCCTTATTTAGTAACAAAAAGTTAAATTAATTTAAGCAAAAAATCTTGAATACTTCTATAATTGATTAAAATTATTTAAGTATAAATTATTAAAAATACTGTAAATAAAGTTGTTTCTTTGATTGCTAAAGGAAAATTTTTTGGCAATAGTATAATATAGTTGAGGCTATTAAGTAAATTTACGTAGAAATATGTACGATACTTATGTATTTTTTCAATAAAAACTGAATAAAGCGGAACAATAATCAATAAGATTAGAATATTGCAACTTATTTAAGGTGCAATTTTGGTTTATTAACTTGAATAATTTTCAAGCAAATGACTATATTATTAAGACTCAAAAAGAATTGAGGGGTATATTGTATGATTCCTTCTACAAGGGTAGCTGGAGTTCTAAATCCAGGTATATCGTTGGCAGATGGAAAATATCAAATTACGAAATTGCTCGGACAAGGCGGATTTGGTATTACCTATCAATGTTTGGATACTAAGCTAAATCGTCCTGTCGCTTTAAAAGAGTTTTTTCCTGAAGGATGCTGGCGAGAAGGAACAACAGTAGTTTCCGCAGGAAGATGGAATAGTTCAAACTATACCGATGCTAAACAAAAATTTTTACAAGAGGGGCAAAATTTAGGCAAATTCAACCATCCAGGCATAGTCAAAGTGTTTTACTACTTCGAGGAAAACAACACTGCTTATCTAGTGATGGAATACTTACGAGGTAAAACTTTAGGTAAACTTTTAAAATTGCGAGGAGGAAAACTGATACCTAAAGAAGCTCTTTCCTATATTTGGAAAGTTGCACAAGCTTTAGGAACTTTACATCAAGCCAAATTTCTCCATCGAGATATCAAACCAGACAACATCATGATGGCAGAAGACGGCAGAATCGTCTTGATTGATTTTGGTGCAGCCAGAAACATCCAAAATCAAAGCAGTGATCAATTTACCTCGATGTTAACCCCAGGATACGCGCCATTGGAGCAGTATGGGCAAGGTTTACCCTATGGTGATTTTACCGATATCTATGCTTTAGGAGCAACTCTATATCATTTGCTCACAGGAAAAGTCCCCACATCGGCGGTAGAAAGAGCAGCAGGGGTCAGATTACTATCTATTCGTGAGGTCGACCCTAAAATTAGCCCCCATATTAATGAAGCAGTAATGAAAGCTATGGCGATGAATACATCAAACAGGGTGCAGTCAGTAAGAGAATTTATGAATCTGCTAAAGTTAGATAATTCTAGATTAAGTAAAAAAACCAAGACCCATAAGTTTTATCAGGCTTTTTCCGATCCTTGGGGAGCTTTTGATCGGACTAGAGGGAAGAGTGGAGTCAATTATGAGTCTTCAACTCAAGATTGGTTTTAGTAACAATTTTAATTAACTAACTATATATGCAGCTAAAAGATATCAAAACTACCATACTAGGAACAACTGGCGCAGGGAAAACTAGCTACTTGCTAGGTATGTATGCAGTGATGCAGACAGGGGTGCAGGGATTTACTCTATCTGCTAAAGATATGGATATGGGGTTAGATTTAATCGAAAGATGGGAACAATTGATTGCTCTGAAAGGGGAAGACCGTTGGCCATCACCCAATGCAGCAATGATAGAGCATTATGCTTTTGATTTTAGTTATGGTTTTCGTCCGATTCAAGGTTTAGAGTTGATTGATTATCGGGGACTAGCATTAAGCGATCGCACAAATAACCAAGATGTACAAGAGTTGACTGGCTATCTAGCTGAATCAAAATGCTTATTTTTGTGTGTCTCAGGAGAACATCTCACAGACAAAATCACTCCCAATACAGTTAGGGAAATCAAGAGCGATCGCATGAATCAGTTTATTCAACAATATATTAGTAATGAACAAAAACCCACCAAAGAAAATCCTTTCCCCGTGGCAATTATTATTACTAAATACGACCTGTGTCACCATCGAGACAAACAGGAAGTAATTGAAGATATTAAAAAGCTATTTCAGGCTTTATTTACTCCTGATTCTGGTTGGTTAGTGATGATTTGTCCTGTAAGTCTGGGGAAAGAATTGTGTAACGATCCTGATAACGGTAATATTATTCCTGTGAATACTCATCTTCCGATCGTATTTGCGGTATATTCTCAGTTAAGAGCTTATGGAATCAACCAAAAAAATGAACGGGATACCATAAGTAAAAATTTAGACAAAGTGAATAATCAAAACCTAATTAAATGGTTAAAAGGTAAAGAAGTTAAGGATAATTCTCTCAAAATTCGAGAGATTGATCAAGAAATTTCTACAATAGAAGAGAATATGCAATTATTAGCTAACGAATTACAACAAGTATCTTTATTTCTTAGTGGAAGCGAGGTGACAGTAGGTGTCTAAAGAAAAATGGGCAAGTATTATTTATGGGCGTAGCCATCATTTAGATTTTCGATTTATTGCTATTCCTGAAGACTTTGGTGAGCCAGAAATGAATTGGGCTTTACCTTACATTTTAGCTACTATTCAAAAACCTAAAAAGTTATCGTTAAATCCTCGATGGTCTTTATTCAAAAATCAATCTCACTGTATTGCGGGAGTTACTTGTATGGTGAGAGATTTAGTAGAAGCCAAAGATCTTGATTTTACCAAAGATGACAAAGATAGACCCCTTTACATTTTTATGGGCTATGTAGCCAAATTAACAAATAAACAATATCTAATAGATGTACCACCCTATAACCATAAATCTTTACAAGATTTTCAAGGTTTATATGACTATGTTAAACAAGTTTGGCAAGTTAAAGATTTTCATAAGAATAGCCACGATCATATAAAAACCAATTATGAGACTCGTATATTTTCTCCCAAATCTTTAGCTAAAAACTTCTGCACGGATTTACTGTTAGAACTAAATCATCAACAAAGTAACCCCGATAAAGTCTTTTTATGGCAAGATAAACCAGAACAAAATAGCAAACTTTGGGCTACCTCTGCTATTTGTTCTCAGTCTGTATCCTTGTGTTTAGGTAATAGTTATAGACAACAGTATTTTAATCATCCTTTTCTGAATCAAACTAGTGATAGCATAAATACATTAACAGTCAAACAGAGATTAACCTCAAACAAGTATTCTGGAAAATCATCAAGAGAGCGGGAAGGAATAGCAAGAAAAAAAGTTAACCCTGTGACCGAACTATTGGCTAATAAAGTTAAACAAGATATTACAATTACTCGCGATCACGCCTTACAATTAAAAGAGATATTAATTAATAATCTAAATAACCAACCCCATAATCTAAATCCTCCCCAACCCCCCGAAATAAAATTAGCTTCATTAGATAGTGAAATGCTACATACATTTGGCTTTAAAGAGAAAACTTGTGAATCCAAAATTTTAGAATCTGATTGGTTTTAACCACAGCTTTTGCACGGTTTTAGCTTTTAGCTTCGGTTAAAAGCTAGAAACAGGAAAAGCAAACACTTTTCATACTAAGTTGCGTTGTTATAGAACAAAGTATCTCGTGCAACTCGGTATCAATTTTTTAGTAAGTTTTCTGTCCCTGGTATGTTGCCAAAAATCCTGGCAGAATATTGTAAAATTTCCTCGTTATTAATTAACTTGTTATAGTAGGGATCGTCTGCATAATACATCCAGCGATGCTCTACATTCATTTTATCTGCCTGACCATCTAAACTAGTTTTATCAAAAGAACTACCTCCACCAAGACTTGATACTTTATTGATTCCAGCATCAGTAAATTTGATATTGAGTTGATTGGCTATTTCTCGACGATAATCAATATTTTTGACCCAAAGATTATAATTAATACATATTTTATTATGTTTTAAATAGTTAGTTTCCCCTACAAACTCCTTGGCGTATTGAAGCCAAAGGGTAGTTAAATTGAACTTTGAATCTTTAATTTCTAAAAAGTTGCTTTTGAGTCTGCTAGCAAATAGATTAAAAGGATCTCTGAGAATTATGACATCGTATCTTGTGAGACTTTTTCCAAGATATAAATCATGCTTTTGTTCAAATTTATCACTAAAAATCTGAGATAAAGAATAATCTTCATAACTATAGACTAGACAATCCCTTGGTATTAAATTACCTTGAGCTTGTTTTTTATAATTATTAATTGACCATTGATGTTCTGGGAAATAATAGCTTAAGTTTTGATATTTATGGCGATAAGGATTTTCATTGACTCTAACATTATTAAGACTACAATATTTTCCTACCCGCTTTTCTTGTGCTTCTATCCAAAAAGTAATAGCATGATTCCCAGTTCTTTTGAGTCCAGCAACTCTAATTTCTTTTTGATTGATAACTTGATTCCAAAGGGGTTTTTGTAAATAGTATCTATAAATATCCTCTAATTCATTAGAAACTTTTTGTTTAAATTTATAAAAATAGAAATTTGGCTGTTTTAATATTTTTGTAACCAAAGATTTTGAACTCATAATGATTATTTTAAAAAGATGAAAACCAAACTGTAATCGCTTCTGCGATCGCACTACTCAGCCGTTCTTGTTCTTGACTATTAGTAATCCATTCTAACTCCCAAGGATTAATCATAAAACCTAATTCTAAAAGCACAGTTGGCGCAGTGTGGGGACGAGTTAAAGCTAAGTTGTTCCAAAATACACCATAAGAGGGACGGTCTATTTGTTCTGTTAGATAATTGTGCAAAAATACAGCTAAATCATGGGCTTGGGGATGATACCAAAAAGTACTAATTCCTTGAGTGTTTTCTGCATCACCACTGTCAGGTAAAGCATTATAGTGAATAGATAAAGCAATATCAGGTTTTAGTTCTTGAATTGCTTTGACTCTATCTTGTAAAGAAACATCTATATCCGTTTCTCTAGTTAAATAAACCGTTGCACCCAAATCAGTTAACTTTTGTTCTAGTAGTTGGGAAATTATCAAATTAATTGCTTTTTCAGGATAGCCTGTACCACCTTTTGCACCGGATTCATCTCCACCATGCCCAGGATCGAGTAAGATTTTGATACCATGTAAGGGCTTATTTCTCCTGATACTTAATACTGGAGGATGACGCAGAGACAAAATTAAACTAGTTCCTTCGTAGCGTACATCATAACCCCATTGCTGGTCTGTTTTCAAATGCAAAGTATAGGCTATCTCGAATGGTGTTACTTGTTGCCAATCTAATCTTTTAATTAGTGGATCGTCATTGAGCTTAATGGTATCAGTTTGTGCTGTAGTGTTATGGAGAGTCAGAGTAATAGTATTATCCCCCTGTTGCAGACTAATAGGAACAGGAACTTGCAAAGGAAAGATAATCTCTGTACTGTCTGATAATTGTCGAGAAGTAACACTACGAATCAGGGTTCTCGGCGGGATACTATTAGGGATAGGTTGAGTTTCCGACTCTTTAATCCATCCCCCATAATCTAACCGTAACCATTCCCCCTCTTTTCCTGTTACCGTAGCTCTAGTTCCTTTTGGTAGAGGAGTTAAACGAGAATAATTAGTAGAAGCACCTGTTCTGGCTACTCCTGCATCTGCTATAACTTCAATAACTTCTAAATTATTAGGGGATAGTATTTGAATATCTCCTGTACCCTCTTGAGTAAATCTTTCTCCCCTTAAACTCACTTCAAATCTTGGTTTTCCCAAGTTTCTCGCTTCCGTAAAACTTTTACATCCTTGATACTTACTGATAGATGCAATAGTTGTCGGTTGATTTTCGGCTGTTAACACCGCAGAATTAGGGGGTAACTCTACGGATATAGTTTCTGGTAACAAAGCAATTCTTTCTTTACGCAATCTGACATCCACTCTTGCATCGGGAGCAGCAAAAGCACTAAAACAAACTAATTCCCCTGGTAATCTCGCAATATTGGTACTGGGAATCAGAGAATTTTCTGCAAAACCTAAACCTTCAGGTATCTCTGGTTGATTGCTCAATCTGGTGACAGTAATCTCTAACTCTTCCTCCCCATGAGTGAGAGTAAAATTATTTTCCCCTATCTCCAAAGGGAAACTGGGTGCAAAATGTCCTTGGGGACTCCTGTTAACTTTTTGTCCATTAACTAACACCTGTCCCGAAGGGGATGCTGTACCAATAAAAAAGATTCTCTCGGCTGTAGTTTCGTGGTCTGGAGGGGGATAAACTACAGATAAACTAGGTTCTGCTTGTGCTAAGTGAGGGTTGATAATAACACTACTCAAAACCACAGTATTTGCGATCGCAAAATTAAGCGTATGTTTCATGATAATATTCCAATCATATAGGGACGTAGCATGCTACGTCCCCACACAGATAACAATTGCTTCTTAGAGGGATTGACTATACTAGTGTATCCATCTTCCTCGCGATTTTGTCATTGTTACCTAGTAAAATAAGCAATGCCCACCCTACAATATTTAAACTGAAAGCCTTGTAAGAAGTCGCCTTGAACCGACTTGATATATGAGACTCCGAAATTTATTTCCAGCACAGGTAGGAATTGTGATCCCACTAGTTTGTCTGTTTATTGAGACTGTTTCCTCTCGTGGTCATTGTTTAGGAAGAAAGGGATTTAGGAGAGGTGTGTTTAACCTTCTTACACACCATAGCTCATCCTTCATCCCTTACGTCTTTTTTGACTTAGTCTTCATATACCCGACACTCTGGAGCATCAGGATTCATATCACAGTATTGTTCTAGAGAATTCTTCTGTGGAGCTTTTGCTCTTTGATGAGATGCTTCTGCTTGTAGTTCTTCCACTGCATCCCAAGCAGCAGCACACTCGCCAGAAGTAGCCCCTTCTATGCTGCATACTTCTCTTGCTTGTTCTTTTTCCTGTTGTATTTTTTCTTCTATGTTACTCATTATGTCCTCTTATTTTTTACTTGTGTTTATGGATTTATTTATAGCTCAACTATTTTGTAGTTTACTATGTGCTATTTCTAGCATAATACTACAGAGTTTCTATGTCTTTGGTAGTATTTAGTACAGTCAAAAGCTTCCGCTATTCTTGTTCCCTAACGATTGTAGCGTGGAATTTTCTGGATATTGAAGCCTCAAAATATAGGGATTACCGAATCTCAAGTTAATATTCGTTAACTAACTTCCCTATAGTGTCTCAAAATATTGCAGAATGTAACTCTAGCAGCCTAAATAGGGTACATTCCCCTACTTAACAACAGCAATTATAATTCAATACAAACATAATGGTAGATAGCCTTAAGAAACCACAGTTTGAGGAAATTCGTCCAGGGATTAAAGCTCCTGCGAAAGAAACGATTTTGACTCCTCGTTTTTACACTACAGACTTTGAAGAAATGGCTAATATGGACATTTCTGTCAATGAAGACGAGCTAAAAGCCATCTTAGAAGAATTTAGAGTTGACTACAATCGTCATCACTTCGTTAGAGATGAAGAGTTTAACCGCTCTTGGGATCATATTGATGGTGAGACTCGTAAACTATTTGTAGAGTTTCTCGAACGTTCCTGTACGGCGGAATTTTCAGGCTTTCTCTTATATAAAGAATTAGGCAGACGTTTAAAAGGGAAAAATGCAGTCTTAGCAGAGATTTTCACTCTCATGTCCAGAGATGAAGCGCGTCATGCTGGTTTCCTGAACAAAGCTTTATCAGACTTCAATCTTTCTTTAGATTTAGGGTTCTTAACCAAGAGTCGTAAATATACTTTCTTCAAGCCTAAATTTATCTTCTACGCTACCTATCTTTCTGAGAAAATTGGCTACTGGCGTTACATCACAATTTATCGTCAACTAGAACAGCACCCAGAAAACAGAGTTTATCCTATATTCCGTTTCTTTGAAAACTGGTGTCAGGATGAAAACCGTCATGGTGACTTCTTTGATGCCATTATGAAAGCACAACCCAATATCCTCAACGATTGGAAAGCTCGTTTATGGTGTCGCTTCTTCTTGCTTTCTGTGTTTGCTACTATGTATCTCAACGATGTTCAGCGTTCTGGTTTTTATGCTGTTCTCGGTTTAGATGCTAGAGAATACGACAAGCTTGTAATCGAGAAAACTAACGAAACTGCTGGTAGAGTTTTCCCTGTAATTTTGGATGTAAATAAACCTGAGTTTTACCAGCATTTAGAAGTTTGTGTTGCAAACAATGAGAAGTTAAGAGAAATTGTTGCTTCTAATGCTCCTGCTCCTCTTAAATTCTTACAAAAACTACCTTGTTACCTATCTAATGGCTTAGAGTTAATCAAGATGTATTTCATTAAGCCAATTCGTGTAGATCATCTGGAAGGAACAGTACGTTAAGTATGATAAACCTTCGATGGGTTTGTAATTATTTCTAGTCAAATATAGTAATATCATTGATAATGAAACTAGATGCGATGACTTAATTTTTTATAGGTGAAAGTCCTAGCGCACAACCGCTTAAGCAGTTTTACTGGTAGTTAGGGGCGTGAATAAACAAAAGTTAACGAGCAAATCAAACAAAATTAAAAGTTTCTTTATTGAATGACTAGTAATGACTAGAAAAGTAATCCCAGAAACCGCAAGGCGAGGGACAGGGGGCATTATGGTAGTTTGTCCCGCCAGAGCAACTCCCTGGCAACGTTAAGAATATGGTGTAATATTTGACCATATTTTTAATAACTATTAAGCTCGTCATTTTAATCTACAAAATTGCTGGGGTTCTGTTGAAGGCAGAGCCTTTTTTTAGCCCAATTCATAATTATAGCAGTTGTAGATTACATATATGTAAATATAATTTAAGGTTTTCTTCCTGCAACAATAA
>JAAUYJ010068909.1_pt1 | contig 16194 bp, 16 predicted proteins | sample 7278031 | NCBI WGS metagenome assembly JAAUYJ01 (sample SAMN14350222, study PRJNA611818) | marine sediment metagenome | isolation source: surface marine sediment (1.8m) | place: French Polynesia: Moorea | collected 2018-08 | reverse complement strand
GCCAGCGCGGGCTCTGCTTCGTGCGGGCGCGCAAGGACGACGCCATGGTGCTCACCACTTACGGGCGTTCCTCGGGCTTCTGCATCGACCCCATCGAGAAGAAGCCGCTCAATCACTTCCTGCCGGGCTCGCCGGTGCTCTCCTTCGGCACCGCCGGCTGCAACCTGACCTGCAAGTTCTGCCAGAACTGGGACATCTCCAAGGCGCGCGACTTCGACCGCCTGCAGGACCGGGCGCCGCCCGAGGTGATCGCCGAGGCGGCCGCGCGCAGCGGCTGCCGTTCGGTCGCCTACACCTACAACGACCCGGTGATCTTCCTGGAATACGCGGTCGACGTGGCCCAAGCCTGCGCCGCGCGCGGCATCAAGAACGTCGCCGTCAGCGCCGGCTACATCTGCCCCGAGCCGCGGGTCGAGTTCTACCGCCACATGGATGCGGTCAACGTCGACCTGAAGGCCTTCACCGAGGACTTCTACAAGAAGCTCTGCACCGGGCACCTCGCCGAAGTGCTCGACACCCTGGTCTACATCAAGCACGAGACCGACGTCTGGCTCGAAATCACGACCCTTTTGATTCCGGACGAGAACGATTCGCCGGCCGAGCTGGAACGGCTATCCCAATGGGTCATGGACAAGCTCGGCCCCGACGTGCCGCTGCACTTCTCGGCCTTCCATCCCGATTGGAAGATGATGGAGAAGTCCAATACGCCGCCGCAGACGCTGCTCACCGCCTGCAAGATCGCGCGCGACGTCGGCCTGCGCTACGTCTACACCGGCAACATCCACCATCCGCCGACCCAGACCACCTTCTGCCACGGCTGCGGCGCGGAGCTGATCCGCCGCGATTGGTACGATATCCAGCGCTACGCCCTGGGCGACGACGGCCGCTGCAAGTCATGCGGCACGCCCTGCGCCGGGGTCTTCGACGGGCCCGCCGGCAATTGGGGCCGCAAGCGTCAGCCGCTTCGTTTACAGGCGCTGGCCCGCCAAATGTTGGCCGAGACTCAGGCCGGATCGCCGATCATCCCCTAGACTCCCCAACAGCCCGGTGCAGTGACGCGCTGCGCAGCGGGATGCCGGCTTTGACCAGGCCCTCTACGATCATTTCGACCAGATCGGGTTCGAGCGGTCCCAAGAGGTCTTCCATGGCCCGGTCCGGGAACTCTGGATAGAGCTCCAGCAACCGCGCCGCCGCCGAACGGGCTTCGTCCCCGCGCTCGAGCTGACCGTAGATGATCGCGAGCACGAAGTGGTTGATGTAGAACTCGGGCATGTCGACCTTGAGCGCCAGCTCCAAGGCCGTGTTGTAGTCGCGCTTACGGTAGGCCTCCAGAGCGAAGGCCAAGTGGTACCAGCCCGGATGCACCGGATTGCGCTCGATTGCCGTTCGCAGCAGACCTAGGCCTCTGCCCCATTGGCCGATCAAGGCGAGCTTGGTGCCGAGGTCCGCGAGGATCGTCGGGTCGTGCGGATTGAGCGTCAGCGCCCGATCGGCCGACGCGGCGAACTCGGCCATCTCGAAGCGGACGAAATGCACGGTGGCCAGGGCCTGAAAGGCCACGCCGCTCTCCGCATTGAGCTCGACGGCGCGACGCGCGGCGGCCATGCCCTGATCGATGGCCTGCCGCGGTCCGCGTCGCGGATCGAAGCCGAGCTGCTTGCGGTCGAGGTAGACCATCGACAGGAGTGCCCAGGCCTTGCCGTAGCCCGGATCGGCTTCGGTCGTGCGTTCCAGGCAATCGCGCACCACTGCGTGCTCGCGAAGCGAAAGCACCCGCCAGTAGGCATATGTCCGCAGTACGCAGTCGTAGGCCGCCAGGTCGGCCGGCAGTTCCGCCGCCGCGCGCTCAAGCGGTTTTCGCGGGATGACGCCGAAAGGCGGCGCGATGGTGGCGACGATGTCCGCGGCTATGTCGCTCTGGATGTCGAGCAGGTGATTCACGGTCAAATGGCGGTCGTAGTTCTCCGCCCAGACGACCGCCCCGTCGGCCACATCGACCAGTTGAGCCGTGACCCGCACCGTCTCGGCGGCATGGCGCACGGTGCCGAACAGCACGTAGCGGACCCGAAGCGCCTCGCCCAAGGCCGGAAGCTCGACGTCGCGTCCCTTGTAGGCAAAGGAGCTGTCGCTGGCGATGACCAGCAGATCCTCGAAGCGGGTCAGCGCGGCGATGAGCTCTTGGGTCATGCCGTCGGCGAAATACTCCTGCGCCGGGTCGTCGCTCAGGTTTTCGAAGGGCAGCACGGCCACGGCCCGGCCGCGCGCCATGGCGGTCTCGGTCGGCTCGGGCGGCGGCGCTTGCTTGCCCGCGACGATCTCTGCGCCCCACTCGTGCCAGGCCACCGCCAGGCCGGCGGCCAGAGCGCCCACCAGGGCCAACGCGAGCAGCGCGACGCGACGCGCAGACGGGCCGGACCCGCTGGCGATCCCAAGACCGGCTGCCGTCTTTCTTGCGTGGAAGGACGGGGCGTAGCCGCCCTTTGGCAAGCGGATCTCGACCGGGTCGCTCGCCCCCTCCTCCTTATAGTATTGCGCCAGCTTTTTGCGCAGGCGGCCCGCCTCGACCCGGACCAGCGAATCGGCTTGCGGGTCGAAGGAGGGATCCTTGCCGAAGACCTCCAGCCCGATGGAGTAGCCCTTGAGACGCTCGGCTTGCCCCGCCAGGGTTTGTTCCGTCACGTGGCGCAGGAAGACCTGGAGGCGGTTTGATCCCGTGAAGGCGCCACTGGACAGAATTCGCTCCAGTTCGGCCCGGACGTCTTCGGGCGCGACACCCCCGGTCTCGTTCCCTTTCACCATCGAATCGGTCATCGCCTGTTACGTCCGGTCCGGTCGCCTCTTGGATGGGCGCCCAACACCTCCAACGGCGAGGCATTTCTATCCATTTTAGACAGACTGCTCGCTGCGCCCGGGCTGTGTCATGGCCCCGCTCGGGCCCAGAATAGCCGATCTTACCGTTAGACCGGTCCGGGCTCACCGTCATCCGCTTGGTTGGCCGGTCTCGACCGTCCACTTCTAGATGGAAGCTATGCCGCCACCGTCGCGCGTCCAGCGCGTGACTGAGTGGCGCTGAGGGCCGCTGGCTTGGCCGCGCCTTCAAAAGACCGCTCGAAGTCAGGCCGAGACGATATGAGGAGCCGGAGACATGGCGAAGCAGAACGATGACGAGATCAAGCGGCTGTTTGACGAGGTCGCGCAGAACCTGCGCGAGATGGCCGAGATTCACGCGCAACTATCGCGCAACCACATGACCATTGCCTGGGAGTTCGCCAGGCGCATCGAGGAGCTCGGCGAAAAGGCTCAGAACGGCGAGCGTGCCCTCGACCTGGTGGCCCCGCGACCGGCCAACGGAAGCGCGCTGAGCGAAGGCCAGCCAGGCGCCTGACCCCGATAGCACCCGCACCAGCCAGCCGCATAACGCTGCCATAGGGCAGCGGGTCGCCGGCCCACGACGCCGACACGAAGTCGGCGGGCCGGCGGCAGACACGCCGAACGCCGACTCGGCATCGCCGAGCATTTGCCCTGGCCGCAAAGCGGCCGCGCGCGCGGCCTGACGCGGCAGGATCGAACTCTGAACTTCAGCGATGACAGTGACGGCGGAAGCAGCCGGCGCGATCGCGCCTGAGGAATCCGGGAACATGGAGAATCACCAACACGTCAAGGATCTGTTCCACGAGGTCGCGCAGCACTTGCGCGAGCTCGCACAGATCCACGCGCAGATGTCACATAATCATCAAACGATCGCGCTAGAGTTCGCGCGGCGCATCGACGAGCTGGCACAGAACCCGCTCGACGACGGCAAGCCGTTTGAGCTCGTCCCGGGCATCGGACCGGATGACGAAGGCTCGGAATAAGCGCGGGGCGCGGCAGAGCATGTCGAGAGGGGGCGATGGCCTGCCTGCCAGCATCGGCCGAGAGAAGCAGGTGGTCGTGACCGCCTGTTCCGAGCCGATGCAAGTGATCCTCCGGCACAGCCTGGAACCGTACAATGCGACGGCGCTCTACATCGAATCAGGCCCGGAGCTCATCGCGCGGCTGGAGGCCGAGGCGCCCCAATTGATTCTAGCGAACGTCGATTTTTTTCTGCAGGGCTCGACACTGCCACTGGGCGAGCTCGCCGCGGCCGCATTCCGGCTATCGGTCCCCGTCATCGCTTATTCGGAGAAGTGGCGCGCGGCGGACATGGCTGCCAAGACGCGGGCACATTTCGAAAACGTGCTTTGGGCGCCCGTGGACATGCAAGCGCTTCGAGACCAGTTGTCGGCACACCTCGGGTAATCGCAATAGGGAGCGATCCTCGTGCTTCGCCAGGTTCAGCATGAGGAAGATCGGCGGCTCTGCCGCAAGCCTTCTCGTCCTGAGCTTATCGAAGGATGAAGATCGCTGGACCTTGACACGGGTTCGGTCAAGGCCTCCTCCAGCGGAGAGGAAGGCGCCCTACTTGAACTCCACCTCGACGAAGACGAACTCGTGGTCGTTGGCGTTGATCACGTCGTGCTCGACGCCGGCATTGCGGAAGTAGGACTGGCCCGCGGTTAGCTCGGCAAAGCTCTCGGCGCCGTCGGGGCCGATCAGTTTCAGCCGGCCGTCGGTCTGCGGCACGATGACGTAGTCGTACTCGTGGCGATGGAAGCCGGTGGCGGCCCCGGGCGCGAAGCGCCATTCGGTGACGCGGGTGCGCTCGTTGTCGACTTGGACCGTCGGCACGGCTGGTTCCGTCATGGTGCGCCGGTCACGCCGACCCGGCGGCGTCTTGCTTCAATTGCGCGCCGAACGACTCGGTTCCGAAACGGTAGAGATGCAGGTCGTCGGACCAGTGGTCCTGGCCGAGCCCGGCCTTCACCTTCAGGTGCTTGAGGAAGGTTGGCGCCTCGGGAACGCTCTCCCACACTTGCGGCAGCAGGAGGCCACTCCTGCCCTTTTCGCGCAGAATATAGCCCTCGACCCCGGGCTTCATCTGGGCGACCGCCTCGTCCTCGCTTTTGAACTCCATGTGCCGCGGGCGCGACAAGATCGACACGGAGATCTCGACCTTGTCGCGCGCGGCCTTCAGCTCGTCGGACTTGAGCGGCTTGAAGCGCCGGTCGCCGAAGGCCGCCTTGTAGGCGCTGCTCGAGACGTCGGCGACCAGGGGCTGGTGCGGCTTGATACTGCCGACGCAGCCGCGCAGGTGGCCGTCCATCTTCAGCGTGACGAAGGTCGCCCGCATCGAGCGCAACGGCCAGGGATAGGTCTCGACCGCGACCTGGGGCGGCTTGCCGCGTGCGAGGCCGGCGGCAATGGTCTGCCCGGCCGCCTGCAGCAGTTGCCGGCGGTGGGCCGCCGTCAGACGGGCCCGCGCAGCTTCCTCGAAGGCGATCGCGCTGTAGCCGACCACGGCGTCGCGCCGCTCGCGGCCGGCGGTGTCGCCGGAGTTGCGCAGGTCGAGCGTGGTGGCGCGCAGGTCGAGCGCCTGCCCGCGCCCGAGCAAGCCGTAGATCGAATGGCGGCCGCAGGCCTGCTCGTCGTGCAACTCCTCCGGTGCCAGCGATTCGATCGCGTGGCAGGCCGCCTCGTCGAGCTGGCGCGCCTCGTCGTAGGGGTGATAATGGCTGAGGTCGGAGCTGATAACGACCAGCGTCTCCTTGCCGCCCCAGAGGGTCTCCAGCAGCTGGCTGCAGCGCGCCGGGGCCACGCCGCCGACCAGGACCGGCACGATCGAGAAGTCGCCCAGCACGCGCTGCAGGAACGGCAACTGGGTCTCCAGGCAATGCTCCGGCAGATGGGCCTCGTCGCTCAATGTCACGTCGGGCAGCCGCAAGAGCGCCTCGACCGATTTGCGGTCGACCGGCACCACGCCCAGCGGCGTGGCGAAAGCCTGGAACGAGGGGACGCCGAAACCGCGCACCGCGACCCGGTGGCAGGGGCCCAGCATCACGACACGCTTGATCTGGCCGCGCCGTGCTTTCAGGGCGCCGTAGGCCGTGCCCGCGATCGGTCCGGAATAGATGAAACCCGCATGCGGCGCGATGATCGCCTTGGGCGCGCCGTTGAAGTCGTCGGCCTGCGACAGGAAGTCGTCGACCATCCGCGTGAGCGCGCCAGGGTCGCCCGGGTACCAGCTACCTGCCAGCACCGCCGGTCGGATCTGCGCGGCATCGAGAGCCATCTTCGTGCCCCTTCCTTGCCAGATTCGGCGCAGGAGCGACATTAACCAAACGCATCTACCTCTTGTCTAAAGAGGGCTTGCGTTAATGAAGCGTTAAGCGCGCTGCGATTTCCGGTCGAAGCCGCTAGTCATTAGCAGCAAGGGTAGTGATAGCGCTGCCCGGGAGCAAGCCTTCGCCGGCCGCGATCAGTGTAAGCCCAGTGAGCTCTCGATGCGCTTGAAGCGGGTTTCCCGGCGCAAGACATCCAGATCCGGGTCCGATCGCAGCCAGCCGGCATGGGACCAGCCGGTGCCTATGATGCGCTCCAGGCAATCGAGCGCCGGCGACAGCTCGCCCGCCTGGGCCAGGGCGCAGGCCAGGTAGTAGGTCATGGGGTCTTCGGAGTCGCTAACCGGTACGGCGCAACTCAGTGCCTCGTCGACCGCTCCGAGCTCGACCAGACAGCAGACCTTGTCGCAGATCGCACGGAGATCTTCGGGGTTGCAGGCGAGGTAGGCCTCGACGCTGGCCAAGGCCTGGCAGTAGGCACGCCGGGCCCTTGACGCATCGCCGAGGCCGCGACGCGCCTTGGCCGCGATCAGCAGGGAATGAAAGTCGTCGCTGCGGATCTGCGCCGCGCGCTCGAGCATCGTCGCCGCCAGAGCGAACTCCCCCTCTCCGAAGCAGGCGCGGCCGAAGAGGTAGTGCGCGCCGAAGGAATCGGGTTCGCGGCGCACGGCCGTGCCGAAACGCCGGCGCGCTTCGGCAAAGGCACCGGCCGAGGCCTGGACCCAAGCCAGGGCGAGCTGCGGGGCGCCCGACTCCGGATCCATGGCGACCGCGTTCCGAGCCACGTCGAGCGCGCGCTCCAGGTGTACCCGGGACGGCTCGTAGTACATGAAGAGGAACGCGAGCGCATTCGCGAGCCCGGCATGGGCCGATGGGGAGCGCGGGTCGAAGTCGATCGCGCGGGAAAAGAGGTCGACGGCGGCGCGAACGTTTTGCTTGCCGCCGCGCTCCAGATGATCGCGGGCCTGCAGATAGGTGACATAGGCATCGAGCTTCCCGGACTCCTCGCGGATCTGCCGGAAGGGCCGGCAGAGCAGGGCCGATTCGAAAGCTGAGGCGACGTCTTGTCCGATCTCCCGCTGGACCGCGAAGGGCTTGTCGGCGCTGCGGTCGTAAGTCCTGGACCAGACATAGGATCTGCTGGCGTGGTCCACGATGCGGGCGCTGATCCGCAGGCGCGCCGCCGTGCCCTTGAGGTTGCCCTCGACATGGGCCCCGGCATCCGATGCGGTCGCGCAGCTGCAAGCGCCATTGCGTCCGGCGGCACCAACCGTGACCCGGAGGCCTTTCAGGCGCGTCAGGCCGTCGATGATCTCGTCGGCGATGCCGGTCGCGAAGGCGTCGAGCGTCGGGCTGCCGGTCAGGTTGGCGAAGGGATGGACCGCGACGGATTTGGCCTTTGGCTCGTTTGCCGGCTCGCAACTTGAGGCGGCCCCCGCGGTCACGTCGGCGAGCAGTCGATAGCCCGATTTGTGCAGGGTCTCGATGAAGCGGGGCGCGCGCGAGGAATCGTCGAGCTGGCGCCGCAATTCCGCAATGGCGTGAGTCAGAACCTCCTCGCCGACCACGACATCAGGCCACACCCGTTTAAGAATCTCGTCGCGCGACACCACCCGCCCGGACGTCTCGGCGAGCAGCGACAGCACCTTCATGGCCTTGGGCGAGACCCGCCTGGTCGCGCTCCCCGCGCGCAACTGCCGCGCCGCGGGATCAACGAGCCAAGATCCGAGGTAGAAGGCCTGCACAGCAACCTTTCGCGCTATCCGGTTGTTCCGTGCCCCAAAGGTAGTGGGCCAAGCCGGTTTCAATCGGATGTCCGGGGCCAAGGTAGGTGTTTCATTTGTTTCAGAGCGAAGAGAACGGTCGGAATTACAGTTGGCTAATGTGAGTTATTGCTCGCGGTGAACTGCGGTTCGATCGTGCGTCCTTCGAGACGCCGCCGTCGGCGGCTCCTCAGGATGAGGAAAATCCGGGATGGCAGAAAGAAATGCCCTCATCCTGATGAGCCTGCGTGAGCAGGCGTCTCGAAGGACGCACAATGGTTATCCAACGCGGGAAAACGCTTAGCAGCCTTCCGCGAAGGGCCTTTGCCGATTGCACAAGTCCGACGCGGCCCATCCGAAGTCTTCACAAAAACAGTCTGTTTTCTTCAGGACTCCGCACGCCTGTCCGCCTATCTGACCAAGCCAACGCAAGGGCCGCTGCCGGCCACTCGCAATAGGGAACGCGCTCGAGGTCCGGGCCGCCTTCAGCGGCGCGATGACGCCTACCCGAAGGGCGCTCACGAAGGGCGCGGCGGCAGCGGCGAAGGACTGGAAATTTGGGGAGATCTTTTCATGACGGGATACTTGCTCATCGAGTCGCGTGATCCATTCGAATCGAACGACGTGACCGACTTCTTGGCTTTGGCCTCGGGCCTGGCCCGGCAGGGCCAGGACATCACGCTGTTCCTGGTGCAGAACGGCGTCCTGCCAGCGCGCGCGGGATCGCGTTCCGAAGCGCTCTCGGAGCTCGCGGACGCCGGCGTCGAGGTGCTGGCCGACGACTTCTCCCTGCGCGAGCGCGGGATCTCGCACAACCGCCTGGCGCCCGGCGTGCGCGCGGCGCCGCTCGAGGTGGTGATCGATCACCTGGGCGAAGGCCGCAAGGCGATCTGGCACTGAGGGAAGCCGCCATGTCCGAACGCAAAACCCTGACCTTTGCGCTGATGGACGCGCCCTTCGAGTCGGCGCGTTCCACCACCGCGCTCAGGCTGATCGACATCGCCGTCAAGCGCGGCCATCGGGTGAACGTTTTCGCCTACGAGGGCGCTGTCTACCTGCCCTTCGCAGGCCAGAAGGCGCATGCCAACGCGGTGCACGGCAACGACGTCGAGGAGGAGGACCATCCCCTGCCCCGGCAATGGGTCGAGGCCATCATGCGCCAGGCCAAGAGCAATGGCGGCATCCTGGAGTGGGTGAACTGCGGACTCTGCGTCGACGAGCGCGGCGCCGAGCAGGCGATCGAGGGCGTGCGCCGCGGCACGCCGGCCGATTTTTGGTCCATGGCCGGCGACTCCGACAACACCCTCGTCATCGCGACGAAATAGGGAGGCCCCGATGAAAGTGCTGAACGTGATCGAGACCGCCTACCGCGCGACCCTCGAGGAACAGGACGACCCGGTGGTCTGGATCAGCCACGCCATGAAAGGCGCCGGGGCCGATCTGGACGTGCTGCTGCGCGCCAACGCGGTGAACTACGCGGTCAAGACGCAAAGCGTCGCGCCGCTCAGCTTCGGCGACCGCCATCAGGGCAACAGCCCGCACATCGCCGAGGACATCGACGCGCTCATCGGCAAGGGCGTCGGCATCTACGTCGTCGAGGAGGACCTCGCCAAGCGGGGCATCGAGTCGGAGGAGTTGATCGGCGGCCTGAAGCCGCTCTCCTCCAGCCGCGTGCCCAGCCTGTTCGAGGACTACGACCAGGTCTGGCACTGGTGAGCCGCCGAGACCCCATGAAACAGCACATCACACAGGAAAGGAGATAGAGTTGGAAAGACTTCGCAAGCGAACCCGAGTCACGGCGCTGGTCGCGCTGCTGGTACCCCTGGCGATCGGCGGACAAGCCGTCGCCGCCGACTATGCCAACCCGCATCTGCTTGTCGAGACCGACCAGCTGGCCGCGCACGCCGGCCAGACCGATCTGCGGATGCTGGACGTGCGCCCGAAAGCGGCCTACGACAAGGGCCACATCCCGGGCGCCCTGCACCTCGGCGCCGACGACGTGATCGACCCCGACAGCCACATCTCCGGCGCGCTCAAGCCCGCCGCCGAGCTCGCTGCCATGCTGGGCGCGCGCGGCATCGGCAAGGACACCCATGTCGTGCTCTACGACGACAAAGGCGGCTTCCACGCCGCGCGTCTGTTCTGGATGCTCGAGTCGATGGGACACAACAAGGCCGCGATCCTCAACGGTGGCATCCCCAAGTGGGTGAAGGAAGGCCGCGAGCTGAGCACCGAGACCCCGAAGGTCGCGCGCGCGACCTTCGCGGTGACGCCGATCCCGCGGAAGATCGCCACCGCCGATTGGCTGCTCGACCGTCAGGCCGATCCCTCGGTCGTGGTTGTCGATGTGCGCCCGGGCAAGCTTTACAAGGCCGGCCACATCCCCTGGGCCAAGAACATCGGCTGGAAGCAGAACCTGACCGAGCAGTCGACGCTCAAGTCGGCCGACGCGCTCTTGAAGCACTTCGCGTCGCACGGCGTGACGCCGGACAAGAACGTCGCCGTGCACTGCCAGAACGGTAAGGCCGCGGCGCACTCCTACTTCACGCTGAGACTGCTCGGCTACCCGCGGGTGCGCAGCTACGACCGCTCCTGGGCCGAGTGGGGCAGCGCCGACGACCTGCCCAAGGCCGGCGAAGCCAAGGGCTGAACGCGACAATCCGGTCGAAAAGGCGGACTCGGGCCCCGTCTCCGGACGGGGCTTCCTTTTTCGCGCAGCTATCCGGCCAGCGCCGAAATCGGCTGTTCCGGGCCGATTGAGCGCATAAAGGCCTGCAGCGCGCTCGATTCGTAGGCGTCCTTGCGCCGGATGAAGAGGGTATCCACCGCCGCCTCTTCGGGCGGCAAGGCGTGCATCTTTACGGGTCGGTCCCGGATGACGGCCTGGGACAGGCCGCGCGGCAGCAGGGTCAATCCGATCCCCGCCGCCACGCAGGAGATCATGGCTTCCAGGGTCCCGAACTCCATCCAACGCACGTCGAGCGCGCCGCGTTTTGTCAGGACGTCTTCCAGCCTTTGCCGATAGGAACAGCCAGATCGCAGGACGATGGCCTTGAGCGCGGGCGCAGCGAAGGCGGTGCCGATGTCTGCATAGGCATCCGACGTCATAACGGCCAGCTCCTCGCGGAACGCCAGCCGCTGCGCGATCTCCGGATGGTCGATCGGGCCGCACAAGAAGGCGCCCTCCACGTCACGATTCAAGACGGCCTCCAGCAGCTCGCGGGTCGTTCCCGGCTTTAGGATAAGGTCGACGTCGGGATAGGCACGGGCATAGGCGGCCAGCACGTCCGGCAATCGAATCGCCGCCGTCGTCTCCAACGAGCCGAGCACCAGGGCGCCGCTCGGCGTTCCGTCGTCGCGGACGGCGCGCTCCGCGTCCGAGAGGATCGTGCCGAGCCGGCGAACGTAGGGCAGCAGTCTCCGTCCGGAGGCCGTCAGCGTGACGCCGCGGCTGGTCCGGTCGAAAAGAACCGTCGCCAATTGCTCTTCAAGGCCTCGGATCCTTGCGGTCACGTTCGATTGCACGGTGTGCAGTTCTTCGGCCGCGCGGGTCATGCTGCCGAGGCGTGCCACCGCCTCGAAGACGCGCAGATCGGAGACGCTGAGGTTGTGATTGAAGCTCATCCCGGCTCTCCATTCACTACTGCCTTCGCACCGGCTCGATGACCGCCCCACCGGGGCTTTGCTCGGTCGGCGTGAGCTCGATCAGGCTGACGTTGACGTGCCAGGGCGTATCGAGGGCGAAGAGAATGGCCTCGGCAACGTCCTCGGGCTTGAGCAATTCGAAGCCGCTGTTGAAGGCCGCGCGTTCGGCGTCGCTCTTGAAGGCGGTGTCGAAGAACTCCGTGCCGACCCGCCCCGGGCAGATCTCGGTGACCCTAATGCCGGAGCCCTTGAGGTCGATGCGCAGGTGCTGGCCGAAGAGGTGGATCGCGCCCTTGCTGGCGCCATAGACCGGGAAGCCGATCGGATAGAGCCCGGCGACCGAGCCGATGTTGACGATGTGGCCGCGCTTCCGTTGGGCCATGCCCTCGGCCAGCGCCCGGACCACGTGGATCGCCGCGGTCACGTTGACCTGGATCATCTCGTCGATCTCGGGCCGGGTCGACTTGAGGAAGCCCTCGTAGCCGCGGCCCAATCCGGCGTTGTTGACCAGCACGTCGACCTCGAGCCCGCCGAGCTCGGCGTAGACCGCATCCAGATCGGCCAGGTCGAGCGGCAGAGTGCGGCAGCCCGTCTCCTCGGCGAGCGCGGCCAGGCGCTCGGCCCGGCGCGCCACTGCGATCACCTGGAGCCCGCGATCGCGCAGCTGCCTGACGCAGGCCGCGCCGATGCCGCTGGACGCCCCCGTGACCAGCGCCGTGCCGTAGTCCGAAAGTGCCATGGTGCCCTCCTCCCGGTTCCGGTCAGGCCATTTTAGCCGCCACGGGCCCGTTGGACAGTCGGGCGGCGGCCTTACAGCCTTCGTTAATCCCCTGGCGCTAGCCTGGCACAGCGGGCGATCCCGACCCCTTGCGCAGCCCGAGGCCATGGAATGAGCGACAGCAGCCAGACTCAAGAACGGCGCGCCGAGACCCGTCACGAGGTGACGTGGCGCGGCCGTCTGGACACACCCGGTGGCCAGATGCCCTGCGAGGTGCGGGATATCTGCTGCAACGGCGTGCGCATTCTGACCGCCACGGATCTCGAGACCGGCGCGGAGGTCTCCCTCCAGGTCGAGCACCTCGGCGGCTTCTCCGGCACGGTCGTCTGGCGCCAGGGCGACCTCTACGGCGTCAAGTTCGCCTCGCCCTCGACCCTGATCTGGCACTTCCTGGGCGCCTGGACGTCGCCCGACGGCAAGAGCCGAGGCCGCCAGGTCTAACCGCCGCCCGGGCTCAGGCCGCGGCCACCTGTAGACAGCATTTCTTGAACTTCTTGCCGCTGCCGCACGGGCAGGGATCGTTCCGGCCGACGTCGCGGTAGGGATTGACGTGGGAGTCGCCGGCCTCCTCCTCGTCCTCGTCGTCCGCGTTCCCCGACGAGGTCTCGAACTCCCAACTCGAGAAGGCCTCGAGGCAGTCATCGAAGGGGACGTAGCCACGCGCCTCGAGCAGCTCTTCCGGATCCTCGCAGGCCGCGCCCTCGCGCAGGTCCTGCTCGATCTCGCCCCACCTGACGCTGTCGTGGGTGATGAAGCCCTTGCGGTAGGCCTTGCGCACCAGGGCGTGGCAATCGGTCAACCCGAGCAGCGCGATAGCCTGGGCCCAACCGTACCAGGCGAAGTTCTCCGACTGCGGCTGCAGCGTCTCGTAGCAGTCGGTCAGATAGCGCTCGACCTCGTCGCGCTCGATCTCGCCCATGAGGGCCAGCGCTGCGAGCACCTCGAACATCGAGCAGCGCACGAAGGCGTCGGCCTCCGGCGCCTCGATCACCCGGCAGATCGCGTCGACGTCGCCGTCGAACAGGCTGAGCAGGACCTGCTCCAGCGTCTCGGTGGCCGAATCGCCGAGCACGGCGTCGACCCGATCCGGGTCCTTGACCAGGAACTGCGTCAGGGGCGCGAAGGCGCGCGTCTCGCCGAACTCCGCCAGCAGGTGGATGATGAAGAACAGCGGCTCATCGTCCGGGCAGCTCTCCTCGTCGGACTCCGCGCTGGCGGACAAAATCTTGAGGAAACGGGGCGTCACGGTCTTGCGCTTTGCCCGCGCCGCCTCGATTGCCTCCAGCGGCAGCCCGTCCGGCTGGCTGAAGGCCTGGAGGATTTCATCGAGCTTCATGTCACCGCCCCCATGGCTTGGCCGAGCTGCGGTAGTTTAGTTCAGTCGAAGGCCTCTTCCCAGGTTCCCCGCGTGGCGGCCTTGGAATACTCGGTCGCCCGGTTCTCGAAGAAGTTGGTGTGCTCGACGCCGTTCAGGATGGCGTCGAGCCAGGGCAGAGGGTTGGCCTCGACCCGGTAGATCGGCTGCAGGCCGAGCTGGCTCAGGCGGCGGTCGGCGATGTAGCGCAGGTAGCGCTTGACCTCCTCGGCTTCGAGCCCTTCGACGCCGCCCATCTCGAAAGCGAGATCTATGAAGGCGTCCTCGTGCGCCAGCACGGTGTCGCAGGCCTTGTAGAGCTCGCGCTGCAGGGCCTCGCCCCAGATTTCCGGGTTCTCGGCGATGAAGGTCTTGAACAGCCGGATGATCGAGCGGGTGTGCAGCGACTCGTCGCGCACCGACCAGGAGACGATCTGGCCCATGCCCTTCATGCGGTTGAAGCGCGGGAAGTTGAGCAGGATCGCGAAGCTGGCGAAGAGCTGCAGCCCCTCGGTGAAGGCGCCGAAGACCGCGAGAGTGAGCGCGATGTCCTGCTTGGTCTCGACGCCGAAGGCCTGCAGATAGTCGTATTTGTCCTTCATCTCCTTGTAGTGCAGGAAGGCCGAGTACTCCGCCTCCGGCATGCCGATGGTGTCGAGCAGGTGCGAGTAGGCGGCGATGTGCACCGTCTCCATGTTGGCGAAGGCCGCCAGCATCATCTGCACCTCGGTCGGCTTGAAGACCCGCGCGTAGTGCTTCATGTAGCAGTTGTTGACCTCGACGTCGGACTGCGTGAAGAAGCGGAAGATCTGGGTCAGCAAGTTACGCTCGGCGGGCGTGAGCGCCCGGTTCCAGTCCTTGACGTCGTCGGCCAGCGGCACCTCCTCGGGCAGCCAGTGAATGCGCTGCTGCGTCAGCCAGGCCTCGTAGGCCCAGGGATAGCGAAACGGCTTGTAGACCGGGTTGGCGTCCAACAGCGACATCGATCGCGTTCTCCTTAGGTATGGGTGGCTGTCTTGGCTCGGGGCAGCCTTCTTGCGTCCTTCGAGGCGCGCCCTACCGGGCGCTCCTCAGGTTGAGGAACAGCTGTGATGCCACGAAGGCCCCTCCTCATCCTGAGGAGCCCGCGTTAGCGGGCGTCTCGAAGGACGCACGATCTTCGTGCAGCCTCCTTGATCCATCATTCATCGCCAGGGCCCGCGGCAAGGGCAGGTCTCGGCCCTCTACCCTGATGTAGCGCAGCGCGATGTCGAGCTCGCCGCCGATATCCAATGCCCGAACGCTCAAACCAAGTCCTCCCCTTCACGTCGTTTTTCTTGCTCGCGCCACGAAAAAGGCCAGGCGCCTTCGTGGCGCCCGGCCGCTGGCAACCCGGCTATTGACAGGCCAGGCATTCCTCGGCGTCGGCAGCCGGCTGCGGCCGCTCCTCGCCGTTGATCTTTCCCCTGTAGGGCACGCTGCGCAGGCCGTTCGATTCGCCGATCGCGGTCTCGGCGCGCTGGATCGATTTCGAGCGGCAGTAGTAAAGGCTCTTCACGCCCTGTTCCCAAGCCCGGTGGTGGATCTGATGCAGGTCGCGCTTGTGCACGTCGGCCGCCAGGAACACGTTGAGCGACTGCGACTGGCAGACGTAGGGCGCGCGGTCGGCGGCCAAGTCGATCAGCCAGCGCTGGTCGAGCTCGAAGGCGGTCTTGAAGACGTCCTTCTCGTCGTCGCTCAGGAAATCGAGATGCTGGACCGAGCCCTCGTGCAGGGTGATCGAGGTCCAGGTCTCCTCGTCGTTATGCCCCTTCTCCTCCAGCAGCTCCGTCAGGTAGCGGCTGCGCACGTTGAAGGAGCCGGACAGCGTCTTGTGGGTGAAGCTGTTGGCCGCGATCGGCTCGATACCCGGCGAGGCGCCGCCGCAGATGATCGAGATCGAGGCGGTCGGCGCGATGGCGAGCTTGTTGGAGAAACGCTCCTCGATGCCGAGCTCGGCCGCGTCGGGACAAGGGCCGCGCTCGGCGGCCAGCTTGCGCGAGGCCGCGTCGGCCTGTTCGCGGATGTGGGCGAAGATCTTGCGGTTCCAGACCTTGGACATGACTCCTTCGAGCGGGATCCGGTTCTTCTGCAGGAAGGAGTGGAAGCCCATGACGCCGAGCCCGACCGAACGCTCACGCTCGGCCGCGTAGCGCGCCCGGGCCATGGAGTCCGGCGCCCGCTTGATGAAGTCCTGCAGCACGTTGTCGAGGAAGCGCATGACGTCCTCGATGAAGCGCGGCTCGTCCTGCCACTCGTAGAAGGTCTCGAGGTTGAGCGAGGAAAGGCAGCAGACCGCCGTGCGCTCCCGGCCGTGCTGGTCGAGGCCGGTGGGCAGGGTGATCTCGCTGCACAGGTTCGACATCTTGACCGAGAGGCCGGACAGCTTGTGGTGCTCGGGGATCGCCCGGTTCACATGATCGCCGTAGATGATGTAGG
>JAAUYJ010126459.1_pt1 | contig 16214 bp, 20 predicted proteins | sample 7278031 | NCBI WGS metagenome assembly JAAUYJ01 (sample SAMN14350222, study PRJNA611818) | marine sediment metagenome | isolation source: surface marine sediment (1.8m) | place: French Polynesia: Moorea | collected 2018-08 | reverse complement strand
GGGTCGGGACAGAGAACGGAAAAGGGCGGAGGAGGGTTCCTCCTCATGCCTCCTATCCCCTTTTGGTGCAGGAATTGACAAATAGTGACTTCTGCCAAACAAATCCAAGTCTTTGAGTTTGGTGAAAATCAATATGCTTTTCAGACAGTTTCAATGACAATGTTGTACCAGGTCAAGCAACAAAAAAAGGTCAGAAAGAATGGACCGACAGAAAAAAGCGACAGAAAAAAATAGGAGGGGAGGGAGAAGGAGAAGAAGATATTTTCCGATTCCGGGAAATTGAGCACCAACAGCTTCCGGGGAACCGAAAGCTTCCGCGATTTCCCCTCACTTCTCTTTCGAAGACGACGACGACGATACTCACCAGAATTCCCTTTTCTCCTCTTCGCTATTGTGGCTGAGGGCGATGACAAGCTATTCTTCTCTTTCTCTCTCTGTGTTGTTCTTGGCGGTATTACAAGGGGAGGGGAGGGGACGATGAGGGTAAACACCCGGAGGAAAAGGGGTATTTCCGACTTCTTGATGTCGTTGTGGTACGTAGCGATCTCGCAGCCTCTGCAAACGTCGTCGATATATGATGGGGCGTTTGCTCCGACTTCGGATCTGGGACTGGAAAGGCGGGCGGTTCCTCTTCCCTTCTCCCCCCGTATTTTGGTAGCATCTTCTCTCCCTCTCTCTCTTTGGTGAGAGAGGGGGGGCGGTTATGTGGAGGAGGGGAAAAGGAGAGGGAAGGAGATGGAAAGAATGATTAGGGAGAGGAGAGAATGGAAGGTTTGAAACCACGTTTTGTAGAAATGCCAAATTTCCCTGACAATTTTTGTCCTGTCGTCAAGCATCTTAGGCATTTTAAGCAAGTCATTGAGTACATGGTCCACCTGTGCGGATACAAAAAGAAAGAAAGCCTTTCATCATTAACAAGTTACTCTACCCGATTGGCAAAAAATAGTAACGGTACTTGCAGGTGTTCAAGCTCGTTCGCAGCTCGAATCCTCTGTTGCTGTCAGGGAAAGTGACACTAAATTCAGTACAGGGAGAGCGAAATATGGATGGGCATTTTCATCCGAGGACGGAGGAGGTCGCGATAGAAATGGAGGTTACGAGAGGAGCTAGGAGAGAGCTTTCCGTTTTGGTGCCAAAATGAGCAGAGCTCCATTGCTTGTACACGTAGTAGTACTAAATAAGACTTCTTTTCGCCCTTAAAAAAGTTGTGCAAAAAGATAGGCAGTAACGGGGCAATAAAAAAATTTCCAGCATGCTTTTTGCTCCGTATATTAATATACTTGGTCAGACAGCAAGACTATTTTACTGCCCATGAGACCCTCCAGGGTGATTACGAAAGCTATTCCAGTCATGCGGGGGTTACGAAAGCAGGATGCTATTTCTGCCATAGTTGGCCATTAGCACGTGTCAAAAAAAGAGCGACATTCACTCTCCCGTGTTTCTCCACTTGTGCGACTTTTTTTTTACCGTGAGGTAACATGCTCCCATGGAGCAAGTGGCACAAGAACGTCAACTAGATCGTTAAGGCGCTCAAACTGACCACATAACAAGCTACTAGCTAGAAACAACTTGAAAACACACAATAATAATGATGGGAGGCCTTCAACTGTCCCATGCCCAGACTGTGTAGAAGATTTTGAGCCGTGACAATGGACTAACGACCAGCCGGATTGAGAGTTAGGAGGAAACGGGAGTGTACGTAGTCATAGATTTATTGAGCAAACTTTTGTGTGCCGGCTTCTACGCAATTTCTAAAAAACATAGCTTGAGGATGAACGATTTGACCACATGCCAGCCAGATATGTCCTTCCATGGCTCCACTTGCTTGCCCTTCATCCAAATGCTCGTACCTTTGTACGTACTTGTATCCCCGTAACCGATCCGTGCATCCGCTTGTGTAATCAGATCGAGGGGTCGGTCGAGCTTACGAAAATGTGCGTGACCACATGTGACGAAAACAATTGTGGGTATGAATTGGCAAAAAAGATCCACTTGCTAGGGCCAATCCCACGATTAATCTTTCCGTGCACGTGCAGGTATATGGCTCGCCTAATGGTGTTTTATTACTCTACGCAGACAACTTGTGTAAAGAAATTTATTCGCATTGTCAATCCAATTTACTTCAATGTGCCGAATTCGTCGTTGTCTTTTCATGATGATGTCCTCCTGCCTTTCATCACCCGTTGGCGGCGGCGTTGACCAGACCCAACAGGGCGAAGAACCCGAGGATGCCCGCTAAGAAGCCGCCGCCGCCTCCAATCCGCCTGCGAAAGAAGGTGCGGTCCTGAAATCGGAAAGATGTTTGGTTGTTTGGTGGAACAACGAAATTAATACCTGCAGTAGTTTAATATGAGTTACCTGGACCGTGGGCGCCCCCTCAACCGTGGAGAGGAAAGCGGCAGAGACGACGAGCAACAAAAGGAGAACGGCGGTGCGCATCTTGGTGTCCCGATGTCAAGTTTGGTTTGATTCAATGACGGAAACTGGGACATTTAAACTATATATGTGTGTGCGTTTTCACGGTACATAGCTAGCTATACACTTGCTCAAAAGCAAAGTCTATCATAGCTTCATTGTGCAAGCGATATATGCCTTTTCCTTTCAATTCTAGAATTGGGACACGAATCTACTTTTTTGTCGCGAAAATTGATTGTCGGCTATCGCCAATGCAATAAAGGGTCTATCATCGAAAAAAGCTGTGTCATCTTCTGCTTCTCCCCACCACGGTCCATTTGGGGATCCAAAAATCAGGTTTATTTTCAACAGGTGTGATGTCCTGTACACTATTTTTTTACGCAGTTCTTTAGGGCCCGAGACGCTCGTTCATCGAACTCCGAAATGAGGACAGTGACTAGTACTGACTACTATCTTTTTCTACAACTATGTAGGACAATGTCAATTGCGCCCCTCTCGCAACAAATTTGGGCTCTGGAATCTGCTATGCCAAGCATATGGTTCTGTTGTGCTCAGAGAACTGCAATAAGAAAACACTAAGGGCTTTTTTGCACTTTGAGCGCCGATAAACTGGAAGCGATGTTCTTGGACATCATTAGTGTGCGTTCGCAAAAAACTGCGTTGCGCAGCATAAACGAAAGGGACAAAGATAGCACCCGACTGTAGCTGTACTTGCACATGTGCGCACAGTACACATGTCCGCAGAGGCAGAGGGATACGTTTTCTCGGAAAAACTCACATGGGCGTTCCCCCTATTTAGACATTGAGACAGATGTCTTCTTTGTCCTCCGCTCGGGAAGAGACGCAGATTCGTCTTCTTGCAGCGTGTGTGACCCCTGTCGGGAAGACCGGCGCCCAATTATCATACGTTCCCCGCACGCACGCACTCTCTCCAGCTACGTAGTTTCCTAACTCATCTCTATGTACGTTCCGAGAAAAAGTTTGGGCAAGTCCAAGTCACTTTTTTACTTAGCTGTTTCCGATCCGTCGATCGAGGCGGCGCTGGAACAACAACCCTTTTCCCGTTCGACCGTCCGGTCTCTCCCCCTCCCCTCCTAGCTGTCGCTCGTAATATCTTTTTTGTACCCTCCGATCGAAGCGCACCGCCATAAAAAACTCTGGAACCGGACAGTTTTCGGCGGAGGGTGGACGGTGGACGGTGGACCGCTATCCGTCGCGCACCCCGGTCGCTCCACATTCGGGACAGCAGCATTGCCGCGCGCAACAGCGACAACAAAGGAGGGGAGAATTTGGAGCACGGCGTGGAGGGAGGGGGTTGCACTTGTACCTTTGTACTACGGTATTACATCGTGCAGGATGGAGGGGAGGGGGGAGGGAGGAAAAACGGACCAGCGGGTTCGCCCCGACTGTCCTGAACATAGAAGGGTGGTTTCGGTGGTCCTTCCCTCCGTGGGTGCGTCGGCCGTTGGCAGCATCAACGGCAGTGGGTCACCTATTCTCACATCACCCACGTTCACGCTCACCTTTGTAGGAAAGGGGAGGGGGAAGAGAGGGGAGACGCGCATTTTCGGGCCAAAATTCTTTTTCCTAGACAAGCATGACGACGTACCTTGTGGTCAGGTTCGAAAAAAAATATGTGTGACCACTGCGCGGAAAAATTTCTTCTCGTTCGGCAAATCCCACACCATCACCATTTACCTGAGACCTTCACTTCTTTTATCCTTGGCTGAAGTTACGTAAGATTATCTGGAGGAGGAGGCTCGCCTCTCCCTCCTCCTCCTCCTCCTCTCCAATAAGACAGGCTGTTGTGTCTCTCCCGCGCTTCGGTCCCTCCGTCGTCTCCTGCGTAGGCAAAAAGTCAGAGGAAAGAGGGATCTCCGAGACACTTGTCCGGCCAAGATCTATCTGCCCATGAATACTCAGACGATCAGGAGGGCGAAGGACAAAAGTATACTTAATTTGGTGCACAGCACTTATGCACCCGTATCGAAGTGACTCACACATCAAAGCATAGTCATCTTGCGAGAGGAAAACGTGGACAGTATAAACACAAACATCTACGCAGCGGCAAAAAAGAAAGGGACATCAGCAACTGTGCTCCCTAGAGAATCAGAAGTCGTCCCATCACCATCGTCAGACAAGAACGAACCTCCGAAGCGGAAGGGTCACTCGAGGAGAGAAACCTTTCATTGCTACGAATACTTTTTTGTGCCTGTGCAATACCCTCTGAGATGGCATCGGCCGATTTCTTGCACCCTGTCGCCACAGTCTTGGACAATGGCGACAACGGAGACCTACTGCCGTGCCGATGCGTTTCAGACGTGAGTATCTCATGCTTGCACTTAAAGTAGATAATAGAGAACTTAAAACTGTAGACAATGCAAAGACAAAAAAAAATCACGGACTCGTTATAAGAAGGCAAGCCTATTTTTTCATCAGGATCTTCAACTGCCCCTTGCTGAACTGGAGCTGCTACCGGTCGGCCAGGCTTCGGAAGCAGCAGCAGGAGCAGCAGCAGAGACCCCTGAGCTTTCGGACGGTCTCTTCCTCCTGGCCTGCTCATCGGCGCTGGCGCTGGTCTACTTCGTAAGTGAATGCTTTTCATTTTCAATGTTAGCTAGTGTTCCCTGAGAATAATATTCATTTGCATATTCAGTTCCTCCTGGACGAGGAAGGCATCTTGCTGGCCGTGCGGCTCTGGAGGCGGAGACCGAAGCTGTGCAAAGGCATAGAGAAGCTCGCCCGCCCGTCCCTCTTCCGCCACTTCCTGCAGCACCAGCAGTACCTGGAGATTGGGCAATGCTTGGGAGATTGCCTCAAGAAAGAAAAGCAGCAACTGCAACAGGGCGGCGCCCAATTTCCTCCGCCGTCGGAGCAACCCGACGAGGACGAAGTTCGAGACAGGAGGCTGTGCGTGGTGTGCCTGTCTGCCGAGCGGTCAGTGGCGCTCCTCCCTTGCGCACACGCGAATATGTGCGCAGACTGTCCAGACAGGTACTAAGAAATATATCCTTTTTAATGAAGTTAATATATCAAAAGTATTTTATTTTTTTCTTTAGACTCCCGGGCAACCGTTGCCCGACTTGCAGGGCGGTGGTGTTCAGGGTCCTCAAGCTCTACGACCAATGATGGAGAGAGAGAAAAAATCACCACATCTGTGCTCAAAACTCTGTGAAGAACGAATTGTTCCCTACATCTACGTCTGTGAAAACACACATTACACACGCACTTCACCAAGGAATAACCGAAAAAACCATCCTGTATTACAGATGCATTTTTTACTTTGCATTTTTCAACTCGGTTTCTACCCAGAAAATCGTCTTTTAAATACAGAGGCATGCCAAATGCGTCTGCTGCTCTGAATGACTCTTGATGATATTCAACCCTCATTCTTTTTTTTCGAGAGAGAGAGGGTGATGATCTCTTTTTCTCCATCCTTTCTCCCTTTCGAACCCTCCGCCATCAGAAAGCCGCCGCCGCCCGAGGGAGGGGAGATGGGGAAGGAGGAGGGGGCGTGTGAGAAACCGTCATCTGCCGAAATCAGCGTGAAAGCGATCGAGCCAAATGATTTCCTCCTCTCTTCCTCTCTCCGCTTCTCGCTTTTCCACTTCGCTTTTCGACGGGAAGAGAGAAAAAGACCGGCTGCTGATAAAAGCAAAAGTCGAGTTTGTTTCGAGGAAAACACTCAGCAATCGGTCGCCGCAATTTAGACTGTTCGTGATGTACTAAGTTAAACATCTAAAGTTGTTATTTCAAATTGTTTCACTGCGGTACACTGCAACGCAACTACAACTAGCAACAGAGCTTCGTTTCTTTCAGTACCTATAATGAGAATGCCTTACATGTACCGTATGTCTACTTTAGCTTAGGTGTGAGGAGAATTTCTCTTTGTTTGAGCGAGCCCAACACAAGATCATAATTTCGTAACGTAATTCCCCTCTCCTCGAGACCTCCAATGTTTGCCCTCAGCTTCGATCCCGCTCTTTCTCTCCGTTCGAACAAAGGATCCCTTCCTCCCCTCGATCCTCCGAAAAAAGGAGGAAAAGATGAAGAGCTGCTCTCTTCCCCCTTTCTTTTCCCCTCTTCCGTCATAACACCCTTTGGGAGGGGAGGGGAAAAAGAGAGCGAGAGAGGTGATGAGCTTTTCCTCCTTCTCCATCCCTGGCTTAATGGCTCACCGAGGGGGAAATTAATTGCAGAGCGGCTTAGAAAGAGGAAGGGAGAGAAGACTAGAGAGGCTGTTTGGCTGTGTGACCCGAAACATGTGTTGATCTTTGCAAAACTTTGGTGGCGCGATGGAAAAAAGAGATGCCACACGATACCTTTTTAGAAGCTTGATTTAGCAACAACTCATGGTTTTATTTCGGAGGACGATGCTGCTGGCTACAACTCTTAAGCACAGAAAGTGCAATAACACCATACATCGACTTTTTTGCTTTTTGGCACTAGAGAATTCGCGAACGCTAAACAGAACCGGACTAGAAGCAAGACAGCAATTATGATTTGGAGGAAAAGTGTACTTAGACGTTGGCTCCTACTTCAGGGACCCCTTTATCCACCGGTGTCGCCGCCCCAGCAGCACCGCTGACATGAGGAGACCCGGCGGCGAATTCGGACTTGCAACTGTTGTACATGTCGTGCAGAAGTCTATTTATGGAAGAAAAAGCCCTTAGTTTTTTGTGGAAGAAATTAAAATTCATAATGTACTTTTGAAATCACCTTATGACTGATGCGTCCCCGACAGTGTCCTTGAAGAAGAAGGCCTCCACTGTGGCTGCTCGGATCATCCTGAGGAGGGGGATGGCGAGGAGGAGCCGCCCAAAGCGCATGGGCTGCCGAGGGTGGCGGGTGCGAACGTAGTCACCAAGGATGCACTGGGCCTGGTCTTGAAGCATCTCCACTGGGTGGACCTCGCTTAGGCCAGCCGTTTCTAAACAAAAATGAGACACATTTTCATTCACTTTAGAACAATATTTTTTGGGGAAAAACTGGTGAAGTACCTGGCTTGAAGAGTACAATTGCCTTGAGGCACCCGCACTCTGTGCCGTCCGGAGAGATCTGCCTGAACCTTCCTAGGATCTCCTGCATGGTCTTGATCTCCAGGTCTGTTATCCTGTCGTCCGCCAGCAAAGGAGCTCCTCCAGCACCAGAGGAGGTGAGGTGGGCCTGGCGGGCGGAGAAGAGCGCCGTCAGGTCCCAGGGGATGGCCCACTGGGAGAGGTGAAGCAGGAAGAGGTCCTTCCATGACTCCTGCAGCAGGAGGAGCTGCAAAGAAAATAAGGAATGTGAAAAATACTTTGATTTTGAAGGGAGCGTCTTCATCGTACCTGGTCATTCTGCGACAGTGTCTGGAATGGTGCCAGACACCTGACCCATCTGACGGCCATGAAGAGCAGCCTGGCCGTGGTCTCCTGGAGGGTGTCCCAGCTGGGGGTGAGGGAGAGCCCGGAGAAGGGGGCGGCCGAGGAAGAGGGAGGGGGAGGGGGAGGGACGGGCATGGGGAAGAGAGGGGGCGGGGCCGGGAGCAAGGAGGAGGAGGAGGAGGGGAGAAGCAATGGTGGGACGGAGGTAGCGCCAGAAGAGGCCAGTTTCCTGGCTGCCCACAAGTCAGAGTGCCTCTCAGCCAGAATAGAAAGCAAGCCACCTCCCTCCCCGCCACTCCCGCCCTTTCCCTCTGCCGCAGCGAGGGCGGAGCCTCCTTCTCTGATGGGGGAAGTCGCTGGCTTTCCCCCGACGGTGACGGCGGAGGATAGGAAGAGGGGAGAGGAGGAGGAGACTCTCTTTTCGCCTCCTGCGATGGTGACTTCGTGTCGTGAAGCGGCGGCGGCGGCGATTGACTTGGCGGCGGCGGACGGCGGAGGAGACGGCGGGGAGAGCAGGGAAGGGGGAGGGGAGGCCGGGCGATGGTGGAGGAGGGAGGAGGCCGAGAAGAGAGAGGTGGTGTGGTGAGGAGAGGTGGAGGAGGGAGGAGGGGAGGAGGAGGAGGCGTCGCCTACGCTGACGATGGAGGACGGGGAGGAGGCCGGGCGAGGGAGGACGACATGGTCGGCCTTGGAGTCTTCTTCGCCGCCGGAGTTGTTGTCCGCGATGCTGGAATTTGGGGTGTTTGCGGATTCAAGGAGAGGAAGCATCGTTGTGGTTGGAGGAGGAGGTGGTAGAGGAAGGGTGGGAGGTTGGGGAGGGGGCAGACCGTGGTGGTGGGCAGCTGCGGCCGCAGCGGCCCCGGCCGCGGCGGCCGGAAAGAAGAAGGGAGGCATCTTTCCGGCGGCCGCGGCGGCCGCGGCCGCGGCAGCTTGGTGATGCAGATGGTGATGCAGTGGATGTGGGACTGGTGGCGGGTGGGGAAGGTGATTTGGAGGGTGGAGGAGTCCACCGCTGCTCGCGGCGCCGCCGATGGCTGCAGGCGTCAGACTGAAGGCGCTGCTGCTGTGGTTACTGTTGCTGCTTCCTCCACCGCTGCTGCTACGATCAATTGTTGTGCTTGCTGAACTCTTCCCGCCGGTCGTTCCTCCATTTGAACCAGAGTTAGAGGAGGAGGTCGTTGTACTCCCTGCTGTAGCTGCGGCCGCCGCGGCCGCCGCGGCCGCCGCAAGCTCTTTCTGTATCTTTGACTTCCTGGGGCCTCTCTCATGTTGGACTGCTGCAAATAAAGAAGTGGTGTGAGTCGAAGGCATTTCGTTTGGCTCCAGCAGATGCGCAAAAAATGTGTTTTCCTCTCACCGTCCTTGTTCATGGATGACTCGAAGCATTTCCTGAGCCTGCACGCCCTGCACTGGTTCCGGTGCGTCTTGTCGATCGGGCAGCGTCCCTTGAATTCCCCCTGTGCCTTGCAGGTGTACACGCGGTTGCGGTGGATGCTGCGCTTGAAGAAGCCGGAGCAGCCTGTGTAAAAAGAAAGTGACGAAGATACTGTGAAATCCCCTCTCCCCATCAAATAAATAGTTCTGGGCTTTCAAGCTTTCTCTTTCGTCTGGTGACAGTGAGAAAGATTAGAGTTGAGTTGAGCCGTAATGGACTCTGGGAAGCAAGTTAACAAGTTTGCTGCCATTGGCCTGAGTGCCTTCCTCCAACTAAGATCCCGTTGTCACTTTCACTCACCGTCGCAGGAGTAGATTCCGTAGTGCTTCCCGGAGCTTCTGTCGCCGCAGACCTTGCAGGGGATGTCGAGCAAACGGTCGCCTGTGTCAGCAAGGATAAAAGTGTCTGCGAGTGGCTAGAGAGAGACTCTTTTGCCGGTCTTTCTTACCGCTTCCAGGTTTGGGCTTTAGGGGCCTCTGTTGTTGCTGTTGCTGTTGCTGTGAATCTGCCTTCTTGACCGTCGGCGGGGGCGACGCCAGGCTGTTCTCCTTCTTCAACTGTCGAAAGTCGGAAAACGCGGACAGATGGAAGTGGAGCCTCTGGGCCTGTTGTTGTTGCTGCTGTTGTGAAGCGGCGGAGTCCGGGTCTTCCTCGCCCGCCGGAGGGGGAAGGGTGTTGCTCCCACAGTAATTAACACCCTTCAGTCGGTCCAGCTCCAACCCTTCCTCCCTTCCCCCATGCTCCCTTAGCTCCATGCCACCCTCTCTCAATGTAGCAGGTCCCGGCGGGGGAAGGGGAGGTGGCGGCCCGATCTTAGAGGCAGCCGCGACGGCCGCGGCGGCCCTAGCGGCGGCCGCGGCCGCGAACAAGAGCTTTGTCTCCTCCAACGTGAGGCCTCTTCCCTCTCCGCCCGGCGAGCCGGACGACAAGGACGTGGCGCACCTCAACAATACCGACCTGGCCAACAGGTCCCTCCTGCGCCTCTGGTCTTCTTCTTCTGCCTCCACCTCAGATCTTTTCCCTGGTCCCCCCTCCACCGTGGACGGCGACGGCGAGAGTGCGGCGGTGACGTCCTCCCCCCTCCCCCCTTATATACCCCGACCTCTCGGCCTCTCGACCGCTCCTCCCCTCTCCCTCCAGGGCGACGGTGACGAAGGGGGAAACGGGAGAGGAGCCCTTCCTCCTCCCCTCTTTCCCCCTCCCTCTCCCATCGGGGGGGAGAGCAGCACGCGATGGGGGAAGAAGGAAGGCAAGAAGGAAACGAGGGAGGGAGGCGCGCGGAGATGAAAGCTACATCTTTCCCTCTTTCCATCTCGCTCTCCTCCTCCTTCCCCCATCCCATCAAGAGGCGGCGGAGGCGGAGGGCGCCCCCTCCCTCTTTCGGTCGGCGGGAGGGAGGGAGGGAGGGACCATGGGAAAATGCCAGGTGACCTCGCCATATCTTCCCTCCCTCCTTCCACTTTTGCCATCCGCTCTCCCTCCCTCCTTCGATGGCTTGCTGCTCTGGCTCTCTCTTTCCTCAGGTCTTTCTCGCTCGCTCGTTCTTTCCATCTGTAGTTTCCAGGAGCCAAAGGAATTGGAAGAGGAGGGAGGGAAAGAGGGAGATAATGGAGGTGCCAGGATCGTACGTACTCCATGGCGGAAAAGCTGCTTCGGGGAAGGAAAACGGAAAGATGATATTGCTTAATTCTCACGGGTTTTTCATGGCAAGTTTCATTAGGCGTCATTGCCCAACTGCAATGTGATTTTTTGGGACTATGCAGAAGCACTATTTCCAGAGCATACATGCGGGATTCCGAAGGGATCGCGCTTTTTTTGCAAATTATGCTTCTCCTTTTAGAATAAAGCGAAAGCCTCTTGCGTGGATGCCGCCCTAGAGCGGACTAAAGTAATGTAGGTGGGGACCTCCGGATGGGATGGGACCACCGACAGCCCTATCCAGGCATCCTCTTTCTCGCCCTCTCCTATCTCATCCCAGGCGGCGGCGGCGGCGGCCGAGCCCCCATCCTCGGCCGCCGCCGCCTTCCAAGCTTTCGAGCCTCCACCTCCTTCCACGCGGACGACCAAAAAGAGCAGCAGCGAAGTGTAGGGGAAGTAGGGGGCGACGTCGAGGAGGCATCTCTCCGACCTCCGACCTCCCGACTGAGCAACGTAGCAACTTGGTGGTGGTGCAGTTCTTTCCGCCACCTCTTCCTCCCCCTCCTCTTTCTCCGCCTCTTCAATCTTCCTCGCCCCAAGGTTCCTACCAACCTACCTCCATCCACTTTCAGGCTTCCTACCGTCCTTTTCCGCCTCCACCTCCCTTTAAAGCGAGGAGGAGGAGGTTGTTTGCGCAGGGAGAAGTGGGTGGGAGGGGCGAAAGCGACGAACGGCCAAAGGAGGAAGGAAGAAATGGAGGAAGATGCAGGCAAGAAAAGGAGATAGGACGGCAGCCACGCCACTTTTCGTATTTTCTCATGTGTACCCTACTCGTTGCTTCGTTTCAAACCTACAAGCTAGGAGTCTCGCCAGTTTCACAGCTAAAGAGTGGGCGAATGGCACAATTTCCAAGACGGCCAGCTAGAGTTTCACACGCCTGTCCCTCTCCCTCCTTCGCTCCCAGAACTGACTTCTTGCAGCTCCCAGCCAATGGCAGGCGCCGATTCCCTTGACTTTCTCGCAGGGGGAGGGAACGAATCAGCGGAGTCTGGATGGGGGAAGGCGGGGGTGACTTCTCGGCTTTCTGCGGCGCGAGCAGCCGTTGGATGAGGAAGAGAGAAAAAGTTATGCGTCCATTGCAAAGCATTTTATTATGGTATTGCACTGTACTTTAGGAAATAAGAAGATGCCGTTCTAAATTGAACATGTGTACTAATTACTGCTCCCCTCATCAAGTGACGCAGTGACCACAGCCACTCAACTACGAGCAACTTTGACGATGGGGTCCTCTCCCCATACTTTACTCCTCTTTCCTTCCCTTCCCCGCCCAGTCCATTTCTTCCCATCCTCTACACTTCTTTTCCCCACAAAACAGTTTTTCCGCGCTAATGAGTTCTTGACCTTCCCTTCCCTTCCCTCCTTCCTTCCCTCTTTTACTTCCGCCCCCGCCCGCGGTCGGAGCATCATCAACTTCCTTACAATTTGGCCGTTTGTGGGAAAGGGGAATGGGGGGCAAGTAAACTTTCTTGCTGCTTTGGCTGCTCAAGTCTCTTTCTCCTTGTCACAATTCAAGTCTCCCGATCTTTTTTTATCGTCTTTCCTTGCTGTCATTTGTCTCTTTTTTCCCCCTTCATCCCATCACGAGATGGAACACTGAGGAGAAAAGGCTCTCTTCCCCCCGGCGGTCATCAGAAAGCAATCTTCCTGGGAAACAGCGCAGGCGGCTGCGCGGTCGCTCGGCGGTCGTAGTACATACAGGAAGAGAGGAGCTATCTTTCTCTCTCCCCTTCGTTTTTCTCCTCCTTCCCTCGTGAGCACCTTTTGCTACTCTGCCATGGCCATAATGTGAGAAAGTTCCGGTGTCGGGGGCAGCCGCCGCTCTCTGGCGTAATTGGGAAAGATTATGAATGGAGCATCATCCATCAAAGGGCAGGAGAGAGAGAAAGAAAAGGTGTGAGTTCTTTCTTTTTCTTCTTTTTGGGCTTTTGTTCGATTCCGTTTCTTCTTCGCAAGAAAGGGTGCATACCAATGGAGGGAAGACACGGAACTTGTCGTAGCTGTCTTATTGTTCTGTGTTCACCTAGGTATATTGTGTTTCCACCTTTTTTGCCGAACAATACTGTATACACCGCATTCAGTGGGTCTCGGGTTCATTGCTTCCTCTATGAGAGTTACGTATCTTCAGCCTTGTTTTTAAGGCTGGTCTCCTTCCCTTATGTTGCCTTCTTACAGCAGTCCCTCAGGCATGAATTGGCTGCAGGTTGCCTGTTGCACACAATGCAACTCATCTCCTGCACTCTTTGTGGCCACTCTTGTGACCCATGAGAACTGCTCTAGCTTGTGAAGTGGAAGCTTGAAGGAGGCTGTATTTCTGTCTCATACAAAGCGCCTTCTTACAACTCGGGTGAACTGGCTGTAGGACAAACTATGAAACAAGGCAATGGCAAAAATAGCCTGCCCCATTCCTTCAAGAGACCCCTGTCTCACATTTGAAGAAATTGATTTTGGTTGCTATCTGCCCTCCTGCCCGGAGTAAAGTACAAAATCCTGGGTTCTTTTGTGGCAAGCAAGAATGCTAAGTTTTGTTTCCCCTTCCGTCCTGCCAAGGGTTCCTTCACACCGATGGTTGGAGAGTTACTTTTGAAAGGAGGGATATTTTGGATCGATCTATGTGTGCCCTTGGCCATCTTTTAGGAGCCACACGAGGACTCTTGTTGATCTTTTTGGCCTTTTACCCAGAGTTATGCCCCAAACCATTACCTATATACCTAGAGTGTTGAAACATCATCCATGTACCACAAGTCCGTAAACAATGAAGTAAGAATTAGGCTTGCCTTTGCCACAGGCTTTTTTCCGCCAGAAAAAAAGGAAAAAATAAATTAGGAAGGGAGCCCCTTCTCTTCTCACGTACATCGGAGCCGGAAAATGTGTGCTCTCCCCACTCTGGTGCACCCTCCTCCGCCCTCTCGATTCCTCCCTCCCGCGCTAACGAACTCGAGAGCGGGGAAGGGAAAGGGGAGATTAACAAGGGGTATTAAAGCAGCGAGCGGGGGAAGGGGAGCGAGGAAGTGAAAATGAGTTTGTCGCAGCCGACGACGTCGCCCCTTCCTCTCCACTCCGCCGCCGGGAAGGGGTACTTTTTAGGCGGCGGCGGCGGCGGCTCTTTGCGAAAAAGCCCCCCGGGCGACTTAAGACCCCCTTCCCTCCAACTCTTCTTCCATTTCTAACTTGGTAGGATGGCGGTGGTGGCAGTGGCAGAGCCGAGAGGAGGAAGGTGTGCAAACTGGCGCAGATTCAAAATCTCTTTTCCCCCTCCATTTTCTTCTTTCTCGCGCCCCCCGCTGCTCCTGGCTTGCAAACTTGGGAAAGTGGTTTTCCCTCCCCCTTTCCGCTCTCTTTCCACTATCCTTCAAACCCGAAAGAAACTCTCCCGCAAAGTGCCAAAAAGAAGTTACCACCTTTGTCTTCTCCTCTTTCTTCCTTCAGATGCAAATGGAAAAGTGAGATTAGACAAGATTCCCACTTCCAAATGGGAAAGAGAGAAAGAGAGAGCTTTTAAATCCCTGGAGGCTCCCTTTTCAACTAAAAGAAGTTGATATAAAGACTCCCAACGGCAAAGAAGGCTTTCACAAAAAATCGTTTACATGATGATATAAGCCCCAACTGATCTCCCAAGGTGCCTTCTTAAATTCGAGACTTTGTAGTAGTTACCTGCCTGGAGAGAGAAGCTGCAAGGTTTGGGGCCGCGGGGATATCCCGTTTGCTTTGAAGTCTTACTTTCCTGAACAGCACAAAAAGGGGGGATTTCAGATTTTGTGAAGAAGTCTTTCCCATCTTTTTCTCCTCCGTCCTGCGCTGCTTTCTCACATATCTCGTTGCACAAAAAAGCGAGATCGATAAGAACATTTCACCCGAAATCTCCGACTGTGGAAAAGGGCGGATTTGGGTCTATTTGGAAAAGCGTGATAGGAAGATCAGGGAGAAAGCCGCTGAGTGAGAGAGGGAGAACGGACGGCAAAGCCAAGGAAAACATCGGAATGCCACGTTTTCCCTCATAAAGAGAGAGCGTGCCGTTAAAAAACAACCCCCACACACTTGAGTATTTGAATAGGGATATGGAGGCCGCGCGCTAGAAGGAGGGGAAGGGAAATTGAGTGGAGGAGTCTGTCTGATCCCCCTTTCCTATTCACGGGTTCCCCTTTGTCGTCCTCGTCCGGAGGCGGTGTGTTGTTCTAGCTTCCGTACTTTCCCTCTGCTCTCATCGAATCCTTTTCCACTCTTAAATCTCCTCCTCCCACCGACATGCAACGAAGGCTCTCGAGAAGAGGACAAAACCATGACTATGGAGGAGGGATCTCGCACACTTCTCGCCTTCCCCCATCCATCCCCTCTTCCATTTCTGCCCCGAGCGACCCGCCTCTGCTGATCTGCAAGTCCATCACAAGATAATCCCGGTGTTCGACAAGTGGCTCCTACACGTCCTACACGTCGTCGTCGCTCGCTATCCACTTGTGCCTTGGAAGGGGCGGAAATCGCCAATTTTGAGCCTGTTTTGTTTTGGTCTGCTACTCAAACTCCGGGCAACAAAACACAATTTTGAAAGAAAGCCTTGGCGAATCTCTCCTGCGCGACCGAAAGTGGGAAGATGTTGGAAAACCACCTCCCATCCTCCATCAACACACCCGCCCACACACACACACACGATATCCCCCCCTTCTTCCCCCTTTCCGCCACCTCCTTCCCTTTCCGCGGTCGTCGATCACACGACATGACGTGAGGAGGAGAGCGAAGAAGAACCTTCCTCGGTGGTTGGTTCCGCGCCATCGGAAAAACTTGCTCACATGATGGCTTTCCACCACAGCCAACAGCATCAATTTGTTAGGGAGTGGAGTACGCAAGTGTTTCAGGAGGAAACAAAATGCTTTGGCGGCCTCTTCCTGAAGAAAGAGAGGGGAAAGAAGGGGGTTGGGGAAATTGATAGTTGTTATTTTCTCTTGCCCCCATTGTTGTAAGCCAGCATGGGGCAAATGGGAGTGGGGCGAGCGGGGCCAGAGCGGGGGTGTGGAATGACAGAATGTAATGGCCTCGAGGAAGGGAGGAAGGTGGTGGTGGAGGCCGCGGAGAAGGAGGAGGCCACCCGCTGAGAGAGCAGAGAGGTTGTCCGATATGGAGGAGGAGGAGGAGCTTCCATGCTCAGTAGCGCTTTCTAGGAGTACCAATATAGATCAAATATAAATAACATTTTAAAAGGGGCATCTTTGTCTGGTGACTATTTTTAGCAGACATTATGGTAAGAATCGTTTTTTCTTCACGTTAGAGCCGTCCTCTGGCAGCCATGTCTTTCAGGGCTTGTTTCCTATGTT
>JAAUYJ010184536.1_pt1 | contig 16244 bp, 11 predicted proteins | sample 7278031 | NCBI WGS metagenome assembly JAAUYJ01 (sample SAMN14350222, study PRJNA611818) | marine sediment metagenome | isolation source: surface marine sediment (1.8m) | place: French Polynesia: Moorea | collected 2018-08 | reverse complement strand
GTAAAAGGAATATTAAATCCAGGCGTAGGGTGGGGAGGGTGAGACGCCAATAATTATGAATCCTAGCCAAAATTTAAGTTTCCGCACCCCACCCACCGAACATTAAGCACTTCTTAAGTCTTAATCTTTGGTTTACAAACACTCTCTAAGTTAAAAGGTAAGCAAACAGCTATTAGCGGTCAGCTAGCCTCCTACAGAGGAACTGCGTTATCAGCAAGAAAAATCAACGTAAATAGGGTTTGCTGAAAAAGTATTTTGGTGGAGGGTAGGAGTCAGGAGTCAGGAGATAGAATAGAGGAAATAAAAGAAAGAGAAAGAGATTTTTTTGTGGTACTGGTGGGAGACCCAAGACAGGTACATTATGACTAAGAATATCTGCAAAAAACTTTTCAGAAAGAACACAAAATTAATGATATGTTGTATCCCAATAAGAGACTGAAAAAATTGGGCTATTGCCAGGGTTTTCCAGTGTGGGATTTGGCAGCACCTTTCCGAGATTATGTTGTAGAAAATAAAGTCTGTTTACATGGGTTTGAAAATACGGCTATGTGTGTCGGACATTAGAATCCTGACGGACATAAATTAGCAGGAGAAATTATTAGCAAAATTATGTTCGGTAAGTCAAAAGTTAAAAATCAAAAGTTAAAGAAGTGGTCAGCCCCTCAGCAGTCAGCAGTAGGGGTGCTTCTTTAACCAGATAGATAAAAAATTGGGCGTTGCTGATGCGTGGGTATGATTTGTATTTTTTGGTAATTGCTGAACTATTGAATAACAAATATTTGGGATTGTTCAATATTTTATTTTCATACCTTGATTCAGTAAGGCCAAAAATTGTATATATAGATTTATTTTTGTAAATAATCCGCTAGGAATTTGAGTTTTTAGTTAGTTAATAGACTTCTTGCAGAAGTCAGGGAATAGGGAATAGGGAATAGGGGGATGAAATTGTTGACTTCAGCTGATGCTTTAATTGATTTAATTAAAACTTTTGCAAGAGGTCTAATATTTTATTTAGAGGTTTGAGAGTTTTAGATTTCTTAGCAAAAAAGCCTTTTTTGTGCTAAATCCGTTAAGAATAAAGGTTTAGGAGCTAGACAGTATAGTTAAAACCAAACAACTCAAAAATTAGGTGTTGTACTGAAAAAGTAGAAATGTTGGGAAAGAAAAAACTAAAATTACTTTGGCGTGGGGAATCTCCCTAATACTTTTTTAAATTTGAAAAATTGTTTTTGTAGAAAGAAGGACAAGCAGACAGTAGTGTTATCTCTAATCAATTTCCTTGCGGACAGTTTATTAATTCTTTAAGGCAAGAAAAATTGCCTTTGTTTTCACTAAAAATCAGAGGTAAAAACAATGAATAATTTGGAAGCTACAAATGCTATTGAGAGTACCACTCAAAAATCGGAAATATCACCACCACCACCACTACCACCACTACCAGCTCCTGGAGAACCATGGATAATACCAGTAGGATATGAGGGGCCCATACCATCGGCACCACCAGGCATCGAAGTAATCAGGGAAGATATGCCACCAGGAGCTCCAGACTTTCCAGCAGAAGAACCAGGAACAGGAACCTCATCTACCGATTCCCTTATCGGTTCTTCTAACGTAGGAGCAGTTCAAGACGTATTGCGCTTCTGGAACTTTGCCTCAGAATCACACATCTTCACAGCTAACGAAGTTGAAATATAGCGCTGTGCGCAGGGAACAGGGAACAGGGAACAGGGAACAGGGAGAATAAATTGCCGATAATATAAGGCTTTTAGCTCTAGGACACCTCCTGCAATTTGTAAAGCGTGCCAGCGCACATTGCTATAGATGATTTAACCGGACAGCCTAACTTTTTCCGACGGGAAGGTAACGAGTTTGATGTTCCAGTCAGTGAAGGTCAGCCAGTCTATCGCTATCGTAATACAGCTACAGGAACCGATTTGTTAACATTTGATAGCCAAGTAGAAGACATCTTGCCACAATACAGAAGTTTAGGTGTAGCCTTCAATGCCTATACAGAAGATAATAAGCCCGAAGAGGCTATACCTATTTTCAGACTGAAAAATCAAGAGGCAGAAGCAGTAAATCCTTTGAATATTACCCACTTCTTTACTTCCGATCCATTCAACAGACAGTTAGTGCTTGACACACTTCCCTATGGAGACGAAGGAGTAGGTTTCTGGGCTCTTCCATCAAGTACGGGTGGTTTACCCGCTTAGAATCAGACCAAAAGTGAAAAAGCGGTTCTGTTTAGACAGTCTCCCTCATTTAGCCCACTAAGTTCTTTAAGTTCTTAGTGGGCTAAACTATGGGGAAATGTCGAAGCTGTTGAAAATTTGGGTTATTATATATAACTTGGATTTTAGCTTGAGTTTTGCTCAATAATTAAAATACTCTCTTGCCCGGAAAACCAGAAGATAATGAAAAAGCTGAAGAATTTCGCAATTAATTTAGGATTAACAGTGGGTACATTAGTGTTCACTGTAGTGGTAGGTGAAATTGGATTGAGATTAGCAAAAATTGAGAATTCTCCTCCGCCCAGAATGAATGCCGAAGTAGAGAAAAAATTGCTATATAATACCCAAGATCCTTATCGGGGTTGGGCAGGAAATCCTAATAATACAGCACCTTGGACTGGTGAAGGTATTCCTTCAGAACTGAAGATGAATAGCGCCGGTTTTCGCGATCGGGAACATAGTAAAAGTAAACCAAAAAATGGGTTAAGAATTGCTTTAATAGGAGACTCATTTACTGAAGCTGTTCATGTGCCATTAGAAGACACTTATGGTGTAATTATGGAAGAAAAATTACAACAATGTCCTGCACTAAAAAATCGGGAAGTTGAGGTCTTAAATTTTGGTGTACAAGGTTATGGTACTGCCCAAGAATTGATGGTTTTGCGGCATCATGTCTGGGATTATGAGCCTGATTTAGTAATTTTAGCTTTTTATTCTGGTAATGATATTCGGAATAATTATCGTCCTCTAGAACACGACCATTTACGCCCTTATTTTGTATATGAAGATGGTGAACTTGTAGCCGATATGTCGTTTCGCGATTTAAAAGAGTGGGAGAGAGACCGTTATGCTTTTTCTATAGTAGATTTTTTGCCCTTTTTGCTTGTGCAAAACTCCCGGATTTTACAGTTAATTAGAATGGTTGATATTAATCATAAACGTCGCCAGTTTGAAAAAGATTATAGCGAGATTAATATTGCTTTTTACCGAGAACCAAAACCTAATTCTGATTGGGATGAAGCTTGGAAAATTACAGAAGGTTTAATTAAGTTAATGAGGGATGAAGTACATGAAAAAGGTAAAGATTTGATGTTAGTCACAGTTAGTGATTCTCATCAAGTGCTTCCTGACATTTCTCTGCGTGATGGTTTTAAAAATTTCTTCAATTTATCAAATTTATTCTATCCAGATGAGAGGCTAAAAAAGTTTGGTAAACAGGAAAATATACCTGTTTATAATTTAGCCGGGCCGATTTGGGATGAAGCTAAAAAGACTGGTCAATGTTTACACGGTTTTGATAATGGGATTCCCTGTGGCGGTCATTGGAATGTGGCAGGTCATAAATTAGTTGGGGAAATACTGGCAAATAATTTGTGTCAGCAGTATACTACTAAGCTAAATAATCAGAAAAAAAATAATTAAGATTAGGGAGAAAATTAGAGCCAAGAGGATTTTAGCAAAGCGATGAAAATTTTTAAATGGATGAAAGGAATTAAGACAGGGTTAAGTATAGTCGCGATTAATTTAGGATTAGCTTTTATTGGTTTAGAGGTAGTATCATTGGGATTTTATTTTTCTCAGGAGAAAAAATTCTTTTATACAAGAGAAAATACTACCTCGAAAGTCAGAGAAAATCTGGAAAAAACTGGTACGAGACTCGGTACGAGTTTTGATGATCGCTCGATTATTGAGCGACTACATCCGTTTTTTGCTTTTGTTTTAGAACCAGGAGCTTTTACCCACGAAGAATCGGGGCTGAAAGTTAATAATTATGGCTTTTTGTCTCTCTATGATTATCCTTTTCTTAAAACTAATGAAAATCAGTTTGTTATCGGTGTATTTGGGGGTTCGGTTGCTAATGATTTGGCTGTAAATTCTATAGTAAATGAAGCTAGGGGAAATGAAGGATTTATTCAATATTTAAAAAATCTTCCCCAATTAAAAGACAAAGAAATTATAATTTTATCTTTTGCGGGTGGGGGTTATAAACAACCACAGCAGTTATTAATTCTCAATTATTTTCTGGCGATCGGGCAAGAATTAGATTTAGTAATTAATATTGATGGTTTTAATGAGGTAGCATTGTCTAGTCTCAATAATCAAGCACAAATTGAGTTAGCATTGCCGAGCTTACAGCATATTCAACCATTAACAGGTTTAGCTAATAATGACCTGTCAGTAATGAAGGCAATCGTTGAAATAAGCGAACTAAAAGATAACTTATTGACCGCTATTAATAAATTAGAAAGTTGTCGGTTGGCTTTGTGTCATAGTTTTCGTTCTCTACAGGTTAAACAAGTTTTGGAGAATTATCAAACACAGGTGATAAACTATGATGAAAAAATCGCCAGAAAGTCAAATAAAATTGGCGGTAGTGAGAGTTTGGTACATTTTACAAAAATGCCAGCCGTATTAGAAGATGATGTGGCATTTCAAAAAATGACCGATATTTGGTATGACTCATCATTAGCAATGGATCGGATTTTATCAAGTCGGAATATTCCTTACTTTCAGTTTATTCAACCTAATCAATATTATCCCACTCAACGAGTATTTACTGAAGAGGAAAAATTTATTTTTTTCGACAATCATCCCTATGCTGAGGGAGTAAGAAAAGGTTATCCCTTGCTATTGTCTAAAGTGGAGAATTTACAAAATGAAAATGTGAATGTATTTAATGCAGTCAAGATTTTAGATGATGAAAAAACTCCGGTTTACCGAGATGCTTGCTGTCATTACAATGCGCTCGGTAAGATAATCTTAGAAAAGTATATTGCTAATTCTATTAAAAGTAGAAAATTTGGGGAAGGAGGAAGCAATAAGGAAGAAAAAAGAAGAGGAAGTCCCTAATACTTATAGCACTTTCCAGTTTTATGAGGTACTTATATTTATGGTTTTAAGGAAAAGGGAACAGGGAATAGACAAAAAATATTTCTGGTCATCAGTTGTACCTCATTAGTACGGAATCTGTTGTATTTATGAAATTCATTCATAATGCTTGATTTCTCTCACTTTGTTTCTCTAGGTAAATTGTTTTTTTGACTATCTATAAAATTGATTGACCAAAACCTTTTTTTGTTGGTAAAACTGCCAAAAATTACATTGATAATTATCAAACATTAAATTGAGAGGAAATTGCCATGAAAAGTTTCAGTTTATTCAAAAACTCTCAGGAACTATGGAAAATAATTTTAATTAATTTCTTTCTGTTATTCGTATTTGTGGAATTGGGTTCGTTAGGATGGTATTACGTCAGATATAAACAATTTTTCTATACCAGAGCAAAACTTACAGAAAACGACAATGAGAATGAAAATAACTTCGGCATAAATTTAACTGGAGTGAGGTTAAGAGACTCCATAGTTGAAAGACTACATCCTTATTTTGGGTTCGTACAAAAACCAGGCCCAGATTTTAGAAAGGGGTTTAAATATAATGCTGCTGGTTTTATTTCGCCCTATGATTATCCTTACCAAAAAACCAATGATAATCAATATATAGTCGGAGTTTTTGGCGGTTCAGTTGCTTCTAACTATTCTATATATGAAATTCAAAATAAAATTCTAGGGGAAAAGTTAAAACAGCTTCCCGGATTAAAAGATAAAGAAATTATTATTCTGTCTTTTGCTGCTGGAGGATACAAACAACCACAACAGTTATTAGTCTTAAACTACTTTTTATCAGTGGGTCAAGAGTTTGACATGATTATTAATATAGATGGTTTTAATGAAGTAGCATTTGCCAATGAAAATAATGAGTCTAAAATAAATATCTCCATGCCAAGTTCTCAACACGTTGTACCTTTAACCAATATTGCGAATAATAGCTTATCAGAAAAAGCATTACGGGCAATGTTGAGGATTAATGAAAGTAAAAGTAATTTAAAAGGTGCTTTAGAAACTCTAGAAAATTGTCAGTTAGCTTACTGTTATGCGTTAACATCTCTCTATGTACAAAACTTAGTAAGTGGTTATCGTCAAAATGTTAAAACCTTTGATAAGGAACGTAGAAAAGCATCTAAAAAAGATGAAAATCAGGGTAGTATTGTCTATTTTTATAGTCAAAATCCCGAATTAGATGAACCAGAATTATTTGGTCAAGCTGCGAATAACTGGGTGAAAACATCTACACTCATGCAACAAATTGCATCTAGTAATAATATTGCCTATTTTCATTTCCTTCAACCCAATCAATATTTTCCTACAAACAGAGTATTTAGTGAGGAAGAAAAGAAAGTTGCTTTTAGTGACGATACCCCCTATCAAGAAGCAGTTGAATTGGGATATCCTTTGCTATTAAATAAAATCAGCAATTTGCAAAATAATGGTGTAAATATATTTAATGCTGTCAACATTCTAGATAATTCTCAAGAGTTTGTTTACATCGATAGTTGTTGTCATTATACCGAAGCTGGAGAGCAAATATTTTCTGATTTTATTGCTAATTCTATTGTCGGTGTCTTAACTAAAAATACAAATAAAATTCAAACTCAAAATGAGAAAAATAATGTGATAGAGGATTAAGGGATAAAAATAAACTATACTGTAGCATTCCTATTTTTGTTCTGAAAAAAATACCCTAGAAAAAGAGAATAGGGAACAGGGAATACGGGTAAGAGTTTCAGGATTTTTATCTATTTTTTGATTTGTTACAAATAATTTAGGATTACTATATATAAACAATTTATATTTGAGTTTTTTCCTCAGTAGTCTTGCATAGTAATGGTGAAGATATATATTTTTTAATTTCTCTCCACACCTCCCAAAATTCTGACACTATCTCTACCATTACTATGCACCACCACTTTTTACTCTTTTATCCTGAATACTGACTACTATATTTGCCAGCTAAATGTAGCAAAAATTCTGATAATTGGTATAGCATTTCCTAGACTAATACCAGTTTGAAAAAAGAATGTTACGAATAGTAAGGGCGATAAAAAGATTTTATCTGAGATGTCCCTTTGACAAAAAAGATGATTTACGACCTAAAAAATGGTATTGAAAGAATTCCCATGCGACTCCTGTACGGGCGATTTGCGCAATTAGCAGCATTCCGCAGGAAATCGCCCCTACGACTCCTGACTCCTAAAAAGTTCCTTAGCTATTTGTAGCAAAAATTTATCAAATTGGTATAATAGACTTCTCCATAAAAGAGGGAGCAGGGAGAAATAATTGATATTTTCTATATGATAATTGATTTGGTTTTTGATTATTGGAGATGCCTAATGTAGGTACACCTATCTTTAATTTCTATTCTATTCTATGTTAAGTGTTCCCTAACAGAAACGAATGAGCCTACCGAACCCATTATAGGAATTGCGATAAAAACAAATAATGTTCACCTACCACCTACCACCTAAAACCTACGAATAAGCGTACTTCATCAGTATGGGAATTGCTATATTAAGACTACTACATTTTTTTATTAAAAAACTCGGCTTGGAGATAATTTTCTATTAGATCGGCAGCAAATTGATTTCCTGAAATATTCCAGTGAGTATTATTTGGTTTATAAAGACGTTTTTCAGTAGCAACAGCTTGAAATTCATCTAAAACATCAATATAGTGAATATTGTATTTTTCAAATTCTTGAGATAGCAATTTATTAGGTAGACTAAAATCAAATATGTCCGGACTAACATTAAAATCTTTAGCTACTTGAGCTTGAAGTTTTTTATCCATCTGCAACTCATCGGGAATCAAAATTACGACCAATTTAATATTTTTATAGTCACAAATTTCTTTGATTTTTAGTAAGTCGCCTAAAGCATCATTAAAAAGTCTCTGAAAATGTTCTGGCTCGGCTGGTTTTGCGATAAAAATAGGACTTTTTTCTATCAGCATTTTTAAATAAGCTTCATCAGAAAAAGTAGGCTGATCATCTTTGTATTCTGTATCTTGATGGTAAATATTTCCTTGATATTTACTGTGAATCTCAATTAAAGAGCGGAAAAAGGAAAATACATAAGAATCATTTTCTTTTAAGTTTCTCCGATTTTTTTCTGAGATGCTGTTATCCAAAAAATCATTGCCTATATAAAATGATAAAAGTACCATGTCAGGATTAAAAGCTAATCCCTCATTGACTAAAAGTGCTAGATAATCTTTCGGTCCAATTCCAGCTATCCCCATATTTATGAGTTCAATTTTTTGACTTTGATTTTGATTTATTTGTTCTTCTAAAACAGTTAAATAATTATATTTATAGGGAACAACGCCGAAAGCAAAAGAATCACCTATGCCAATAATTCTATATATATCTTTGTCTTTTTTTGGGCTATATTCTACATCTTTAAAACCCTGAGAATTTAACTTAAAATTATAATCTTCTGCATGAGGTTTACCACGCCAACGATTATAGTTTGTATCGTAAAACATGAATGAGGGGTTGATTTTGTGATAAATCCTGAATGTGATTTCTGTTAAACAAAATGTGATTAAAGATATAATTAATGTCTGACTAAGAACAGAAAAGACTTTTTTCATTATTAAGTTTTGAGGAATGACTATTTTCTAGGTTACTAATTACTGAAATTAAAATATAACATAAATATCATTGGAAATATAAACAATTTTCCTCTAATACTATTCTTAGCGATCGCCACCTTTAATTAATCCATCTAAAATAGAATGACAAGACAACCTCACGACTAATTTGCCAAACAGTATCTTAAAGAATTACTTTCACCATTCGGTACAGTAGAAATTAGTCGAGAAGTAACGGGGGAAGTTAGACAGATAGATATCTGTTTTTCTCCTGCCTCAAAATCTTCTACTTCCTGACTAAATTTAGGAGTATTAGGTAAAATATTATTGCACCCTTGTTTGATAGAACCATTTCGGAATCAACATCTTATTGTAGATTTTAGTGACTTCTGCTTCTGAAAATTTACTCAATGGTTTCGGTTTTCAGCTAGACCTAGAAAATGGCATTCCCGGAGTTTATATTCTCCCTAATTCCTTCAAAACAAATCTCATAGGAATAAACCAATTACCCGTTACTCCAGAAACAGTTTGGTTGAGGATTTTAAGTAAGGGAAAAACTCAAGAATAAGCTATATTATAATTGGTCGATTTACCACCAGAAACCCCCCTGATAAATCTGGCATTAGGACAGGTTTCTATGTGGAAAATAAATTTAGAAATCAAACATTATTTAACTAATGAGGAGAGAGAATTAATTATGAATTTATCACCAGCTTATCTTAAATGGGGTGAAGATGTTAGACAAGAAGGTCGTCAATAAGGACGACAATAAGAAAGAAAACTTTTACTCTAAAGCTTGCTAAAAACTAGATTTAGCGAACTAGATTCAGAGTTATTAGAAGTAGTAAAAACTTTGTTAAATTTGTCTGCTGATGAATATGCTAAAACTCTAATTAAGCTACTAAATTTATCAAGAGATGAATTGAATTATTATAGTTAGTCAAAAATCGACAATCAAACAGCGACAATTAAACCGAAAAATGGTTTCTGACTTAATGCTTGTAGGGGTTTAGTTTTCCAATCTCTACAAATCTTTTTCGGTCATAAGTAGCTAGGCATAATTAAATAGAAAACGCTCTGTGTTATAAAATTTAAGTTTTCCTCAGATGCGCGTATATGGCATTTTATAACTTTTTTTGTCTACCTACTTAAGTAAATTCAATTAATTAGGTCTTGCTGATTAACTCTAAAAGCCTTTATCCATAAAAATTTTAGCCTTTTTTCGCCGAAAAAATTACCAGCTTTTTGCTCCTCAAAGCTGAAAATGTCAGCATTTTGACTCTTATCCTGGTGGAAAAATCTCAGACTATTGTCTCTCCTAATATTGTCTTTAATCCCTATTTATTCTGATATTAAATCCGGTTAGATAATATAGTTAGAGAAAGATTTATGACGATAACTATTATACCAATTTGATAAATGTTTGCTACAAATATCTAGGGGGATTTTTAGGAGTCAGGAGTCAGGAGTCAGGAGTCGCATGGGAATGGCTTTAATACCATTTTTTATGCCGTAAATCATCTTTTTTGTCAAAATAACATCTATGATCAAATCTTTTTATCGCCCTTACTATTCGTAACATTCTTTTTTCAAAATGGTATTAAGCATAAATTGTTATATGTTATATGGAGTGAGGAGTGCTTCACCAACAGTAAAAATTCCCTTGATTTTGAATTCTGGATTATGGCTCCTGACTCCTGACTCCTGACTCCCATAATTATAAAGTTATTAATTACCTGGATATTATATGAATCCTGACTCATACCTCAACAAAAAGACTGTTTCAGCAAACCCTAATTATCCCTAAAAAAATTATCTGTATCTTTAACTAAATAATTAAATAAAATATCAGCAGCTAATTGATTTCCTGAACTATTCCAATGGGGTTCCCGAAGTAAATATAGAGGACGATTATTTTGCTCTATTCTAAATTCATCCAACATATCTATATAAGGAATGCCATTAGCCTGTAAATATTTTTTCAAAATTTCTTGCTGACAAGTAATATTGTAAGACTCGCGTTTTAAATCATCGTATTCGGCAAAAATCTCATTCAATAATTCATCATTTACTTGATATTCATCAGGATAAATTGCGACAATAAACCGAATATTTCGAGATTTTAATAACTGCTGCATTTCTGAAATGCTGTGAAAAATATAGTTAATATTATCATCTCGTTTTCCCTCTAGCAAATCTCTAATCTTACAAAACTTAAGCCGACTTTTTTCTACCCGCAGAAAAGCTTCCTTAGACAAAATTCCCGGTGACTTTTCTTGTTCAATAATGGGAGCTGAAGCTAAATTCAAACTAGCCAGTAGATAATTACTAAAAACTTGGGCAGAATCCTGTTTAGCCTTTTGTAATTCTTGGTAAACTTGATATTTTTGCTGGAGAAACATCAGTAACCTAGACTTGCCAATAATCGGATAACCAAAAATAATTAACTCATCTTCCTTATCTATATCTAAATAAATACCATTAACAATAATTCGTTTTCTTTCTGGGTCAGCATCTCGAAAATCATTACCAGCAAAAAAACCCAATACTACCAAATCAGGATTATATTGTAAGCCATACTTTTTCAACATAGGTAACTGCTCCCCAGTATGAGTACCTGGATAGCCAACATTAATCACATCAACCTGCTGTGTACGATAATAACTTTCAAACTTTTTCTCCAACAAAGCCGTATAATTTCCATCTTTTCCACCAGCCCAATTAAACGAGTCACTTACTATCAGCAACCGAAATTTATTTGGGTCTTTTTCCAGAGGATAATCTCTATCATTAAAACCAAATTGATTATTACCATTAATATAAGGTCGGACTCGAAACCCTAAATCTGGATCGTACTGATAAAGCCCTTTAAATAAATATGGTTCTAAAACAATCATCAAAATTTCTACCAGAAACAGAGGCACAATTATCCAACTAAATGTTAATAAGATAAATGTCTGAATTTTTTTATAGTTAATAGACATATCCAGAAAATAAATAAACCTTTTAGTTAAATCAGCTACATCAAGAAAAAGTAACCATGAAAAATATTTGTTCTTACCTTTGCGCGTAAAAAAACTTACCGAAAAGTTGTGATTTAAAGGGTCGCCTTTGAAGGGAATAATAAACAAAAAAAAATTATTAATTATTAATTGTTCCCTCCTCCTACAAAAAATTTATATCTTTTTCATGCCTAAGTCTAATAGACATCTGGTAAAAATCAAAAATCAAATCAATTATTATCCATAAATTATCAATTATTTCTTCCTGTTCCCAGCTCCGGTGTTCCCTGTTCCCTCTTTTCTGGAGAGGTCTAATGAATTTGAGATATTTTGATAACATAATGGTAACTATGTTTTGAATCTGAAATAATATAACATACCAATAACAATCACTAAAAATATATCTATAAAATTATGACACTCTCATCTATGATTCGATTACTAGGGCGATCGCCTCTGACAACAGAACTGCTAAACAAACTCCAACAACACCAATGCCTACAAATTAACGGCGCTCCCCGTTTGCCCAAAGGCTTAGTCGCATCCACCCTCGCCCAACAACAACAGCAAGATTTATTCGTTGTCACTGCCACATTAGAAGAAGCAGGGCGATGGGCGACGCAGTTAGAAGCAATGGGTTGGGCGACAGTTCACTTTTATCCCACCTCAGAAGCATCACCTTATGAACCCTCCCAGTCAGAAGAAATAATTTGGGGGCAAATGCAGGTTTTGGCAGATTTGGTAAGAGGGAATACCCCCGCAAATATTAGCAGCAACGGCAACAGTAAAGAGCTAGCCAAAATGGCAGTCGTGGCAACCGAGCGATCGCTCCAACCCCATCTCCCTACAGCCCAACAATTTCAACCTTACTGCCTCACCCTCAACCCAGGCATTACCATTAACTCCAAAACCTTCGATGAAAAACTTGCTCAGATGGGATACGAACGAGTGCCATTAGTCGAAACCGAGGGACAATGGAGTCGGCGGGGTGATATTATTGATATATTTCCCGTCGCTTCAGAATTACCAGTCCGCCTAGAATGGTTCGGTGACGAACTAGAACAAATTCGCGAATTTGACCCCTCCACCCAACGTTCCCTTGACAAAATTCCCCAAATAGTAGTCACACCCACAAACTTTAGTCAGTGGGGAATAGGAAACATAGAAACAATCAGCGACTCAGAATTTGCTTCTATTCTAGACTACCTGCCAGAAAACACATTAGTCGCCATCGACGAACCAGACCAATGTGCAGCTCACGGCGATCGCTGGTTTGAACTTGTAGAAGAAAACTGGCAACAACTCAAAACCGACACATCCCAACCATTACCAAAAATTCACCGCACCTTCGCCGACTCTTTAGCAGAAGTAGAACTATTTCAAAGACTCTACCTATCCGAACTTACCAAAGAAACCAACAGCAATATTACCGCCAACATTCCCTACACCCTTAACCTCGCCAGTCGCTCTTTGCCAGTAATGCCACACCAATATGCAAAACTGGCAGAAAACCTGCGCCAAGAAAGAGAACGCAAATTTTCCGTCTTCCTCATCTCCGCCCAACCATCCCGCTCCGTTTCCCTACTCCAAGAACATGACTGCCCCGCCAAATTTATCCCCAACCCCCGCGACTACCCCGCCATCGACAAACTGCAAACCCAACACACCCCCGTTGCCATCAAATATACCGGTCTCGCAGAATTAGAAGGATTTATTCTGCCCACATTCCGCTTAACTGTCATCACCGACCGCGAATTTTACGGGCAACATACCCTCGCCACTCCCACCTATATTCGCAAACGCCGTCAAGCTGCTTCCAAACAAGTAGATCCTAACAAACTGCAACCAGGAGATTATGTAGTTCACCGCCAACATGGCATCGGTAAATTCGTCAAATTAGAAAGTCTGACTATTAACAACGAAACCCGCGACTACCTTGTTATCCAATATGCTGACGGTTTGCTCAGAGTTGCCGCCGACCAACTAAGTTCTCTGTCGCGCTTGAGAAGCACCGACAAGAAAAAACCTCAACTCAACAAACTCACTGGCAAAACCTGGGAAAACACCAAAAATAAAGTTCGCAAGTCAATCAAAAAAGTAGCTGTTGACTTGCTGAAACTTTATGCTCAACGTGCTGAAAAAACAGGCTATAGTTTCCCCCCCGACACTCCTTGGCAAGAAGAAATGGAAGACTCATTTCCCTACCAACCCACTCCCGACCAGTTGAAAGCAACCCAAGATGTTAAACGGGATATGGAAAGTGAGCGAGCAATGGATCGCCTCGTTTGTGGTGACGTTGGTTTCGGCAAAACAGAAGTTGCCATCCGAGCAATTTTCAAAGCAGTCACCGCAGGCAAACAAGTAGCATTTCTCGCCCCCACCACAGTATTAACCCAACAACATTATCACACGCTCAAAGAACGTTTTGCTCCCTATCCCATAGAAATAGGTTTACTCAACCGTTTCCGCACTGGTAATGAAAAGAAAGAAATTCAGCGCAGGTTAGCAACTGGAGAGTTAGATATTATTGTCGGAACTCACTCAATATTAAGTAAAACCATGAAATTTCGCGAATTAGGGTTGCTGGTAGTGGATGAGGAACAAAGGTTTGGTGTTAACCAGAAGGAAAAAATTAAGGCGCTCAAAGCTCAGGTGGATGTGCTGACACTTACCGCAACGCCAATTCCGCGAACATTATATATGGCGCTTTCAGGAATTCGGGAAATGAGTTTGATTACTACTCCACCCCCTTTGCGTCGTCCGATTAAAACTCATCTCGCACCCTACGATCTAGAAACCGCTCGCACTGCAATTCGGCAAGAGTTAAATCGTGGAGGGCAAGTATTTTATGTAGTGCCACGCATTGAAGGTATTGAGGAATTAGCGGGAAAATTGCGGGAAATGATTCCCGGAGCCAGAATTAATATCGGTCATGGTCAAATGGAAGCAGCAGAGTTGGAGTCAATTATGCTGACATTTAGTGCGGGGGAAGCTGACATTTTAGTTTGTACGACAATTATTGAGTCTGGTTTAGATATTCCACGAGTAAATACCATCTTAATCGAAGACGCTCAAAAATTTGGTCTATCTCAGTTATATCAATTGCGCGGTCGGGTTGGTCGTGCAGGAGTGCAAGCTCATGCGTGGTTATTTTATCCGACTACTGCTTCCGGTGGGATAGCGCTGACAGATGATGCTCAAAAACGGTTGCGGGCAATTCAGGAATTTACTCAGTTAGGGTCAGGATATCAGTTGGCAATGCGAGATTTGGAGATTCGAGGTGCCGGGGATATTTTGGGTGCAGAGCAGTCCGGTCAGGTTAATACCATTGGGTTCGATCTGTATACAGAAATGCTACAGGAGGCAATTAACGAAGTTAAAGGTCAAGAAATTCCCCAGGTGGATGATACTCAAGTTGACCTGAGTTTGACTGCTTTCATTCCAGCGGACTATATTCCAGATTTAGATCAGAAAATGAGTGCATATCGGTTAGTTGCTTCTGCGAATAGTCGGGAAGAGTTGAGTCAAATCGAGGCTGGTTGGTGCGATCGCTACGGAGCTATTCCTCAGTCTGCTTTGCAGTTATTAAGGGTAATGGAATTGAAGCAAATAGCCAAGAAATTAGGCTTTGCTCGGATTAAACCAGAAGGCAAACAGCACGTTATTTTAGAAACTCCTATGGAGGAACCCGCTTGGAATTTATTAAAGGAGAAATTACCAGGTCATTTACAATCTCGTTTTGTGTTTAGTAAGGGTAAAGTTACGGTGCGTGGTTTAGCTGTTTTAAGTGCAGATAAACAGTTACAAAGTTTAATAGATTGGTTGAGTAAAATGGAAGGTGCTTTGCCAGAAAATCAGTTAAGTTTTCAGTATTTGTAAAAAGTATTTTTAATATCATTTAAAGGGGTGTTCTAAACAGTTTTTTCTGAATCAAACAATTAATACCCCGGAACAATTTCAATATCTACAAAATTTCATATTAAAAGGAGTACAAAATCATGCCATTTAGTAATTACAAAAATATTGCTGCAGTAGTCAAAGAATTTCAAATAAAATATGTTTATACAAATTTTGTTAATGAAGTCAATTTTACTGTTCCTCAAAACTTTCGAGAAGAGTTAGATTTTTTACTTTCTCATGGAGCAGTATATAGTTCAGAGTTTGCAATTTGTGAGAATTTGATTTATCCGATTTTGAAAGAAGTATGGAAGTCTTATTATGATCAATTAATGCTTTGGAGCCACGAAACTTTAATTTATGATGAAAAGCTCTCAGGACAACCGGATTATATTGTGGCTGAACTTAGTCCTTTAGGCAGAATTATTTTTGATAAACCCTATTTTTTAGTGGTAGAAGCCAAGCAAGATAAATTTGAAGAAGGATGGGGTCAATGTTTAGCTGAATTAGTCGCCGTACAGAAAATTAATAACGATTTAGAACAAACAATTTTCGGCATCGTTTCTAATGGTAAATTTTGGGAATTTGGTAAATTGAAAAGAGATGTTTTTACCAGGAATATTATC
>JAAUYJ010124849.1_pt1 | contig 16266 bp, 16 predicted proteins | sample 7278031 | NCBI WGS metagenome assembly JAAUYJ01 (sample SAMN14350222, study PRJNA611818) | marine sediment metagenome | isolation source: surface marine sediment (1.8m) | place: French Polynesia: Moorea | collected 2018-08 | reverse complement strand
AGAAGATCCCGAATTTGAGACATTCTACACCAAAAACATTTTATTAAACGAAGGTCTCAGAGCTTGGATGGCTCCCCAAGACCAACCCCACCAAAACTTTGTATTCCCTGAAGAAGTATTACCTCGTGGTAACGCTCTCTAAGGATTAATTAAGTTATAATCTCTTAATAATTAAGCCCCCTTTGTGGGGCTTCTTTTTAGCATTAGTCACTCACACCACAGTTTAAAAGTATGTTTTTCAAGCTTGATGATTTAGGGGAAAAAACCATTAATAAAATTGCTGAAGTTGCCCTATCAACTAAGCTAGAAAAAAGAGATAAGTTAGAGGTAAAAGTTAAGACTGATCCCAATTTATTGGCCAAAGGGACTTTGGAATCATTAGTAATTGATTGTCAGGGGTTAATGGTAGAAAATTCCTTGAGAATGGAGAGTATTAATATTACTCTTAATACTATTGCGGTGAGTCCCTTTAAAGCATTAACGGGAAATATTCAATTAACTCAACCCAGTCAGGGTAAAGCTTGTGTTTTGTTAACAGAAAATGATTTTAGTAGGGTATTAGAGCAAGCAATTTGGAGAAAGCAACAGAGGGAAATTGTTATTGATAATCAAGTTATTGGTGTTGCTTTAGAACAGGTTAGTTGTCGCCTCTTAGACACAGGTAAAATACTTATTAAAGGAAGCGTTAAACGAGAAGATATAAAAGATATTCAAGAAGTTATTCTGGAAATTAAACCGAAAATTTGTCAACTGGGAAATGGAGTTATTATTGATGAGATTGAATATTTAGAAGAGGCTCATTTATCATCAATTTTACTAGAGCCAATTTTAGAAGAAGCTAAAAGTATCCTAAACTTAAAAAATTTTAAGGTAGATGGGTTTTCTCTCAAAGTCGAAGAATTCAATATTCAACGAGGGGCTTTACAATTGCAAGCGGAAGCAGGAATGACTCATTTTCCTCAATCGTGAAAAAATGTTACAAGTTCAGTCATTTCCGAAACCCCTAAGTTAAACTTTGGGAAATTTTTGTTATCCTAAACTTAACTTAGAGAGCTTTCGTTATAGCTATTAAAATTGATAATAAAAAACAGGGATATAATACTATTATGTCCTATATACATTTTAGTTGATCACATATTATTAAGGGATTTAATCTAAAATTTTTCAGGATTATTTTGCCAAATTTTAGTAATAAATTGATGTAATTTTTGCCTAGCTATTTTATTATCTTTTTCGCAAGAACTTTCTATCTGTAACTGTGTTAGTATGGGAATGACTTCCGTATCCAAAGCAGCGTTAAATAAGGTGATAGGATATAATAGGTCGGATGTTGAACGAACATCCATTAAAACTTTAGGTGTTATTAACTGAGAATAAATATCCATTTCCTCAGCTATATCAACTAAAAATAAAGGACGAACCCAACATAACTGACGAGACTCAACCACTTGAATCACTTCACAATAAAGACGATGATTTTTATGAGATAAATAAACAATTTGTTGAGACTTAAATAAATAATTTTCACCCATCATAACCCACTCAGAAGTCGGAAACCAGTAAGGTTTTAACAACCCAGGAGCTTAATATTATCAAGCCCTTAGAGACATTGTTGAGAATAATGATAAACCATCAACAACAGAATTCTAAATTCTTAATTCTCCATCATTGTTTCATGTTCTAACATTTCACGAAACCGAATTTCATCCCGATGAGGATCGGCGCGACTCACTTGCACATTAAGACGATCGCCTAAAGACACGGAACGCTCAAAACGATGGGGCAATTCTAAGCCTAACTCTTCCAATAATATCACCCCTAATCCCTCATCTTCCCTTAACCAACGTAATACCAACCCTTGCCAAACTTGATCCGCATTACGACGTAAAAACTCTAAACCCCAATAACGGTTGGTTTGTCGTTCTAGCAAAGACGCTTCTTGGGCGGATAGAGTAACACTATATAAGATGTGCTGCATCACATCTAAAGGAAAAGGCAATTCATCTCCCCGAAGATGGGCTTTTAGTTGAAAATGGGTTAATAAATCCGTATAACGACGAATGGGAGAAGTAACCTGAGTATAACTATTTAACCCCAAACTAGCATGACGACTGGGCAAAGTTCCCATTTCACTGCGAGGCATACAACGACGCAAAGCACAGGCTCTCACTGGTCCTGCGGGCAATAATAATAACTCTTCATCGGAGGGTAACTCAGGTTGAGGCTGTCCCCGAAACGGAACGGGAATATTATTTTCTCCACAGTAACTCGCGGCTACTTCTCCGGCTAAGATCATCATCTCTGCTACCAACTGACGAGAAATAGACGTTTCTAACAATTCAATGATAATTTCATCTTCCGACTTCACCTTAATAATGGCTTCTGGCAGTTTAATCGTAATTGAGCCTTGAGACTGTCGCCATTTATGCCTTTTTTGAGCCGCCTCTGCTAATACAGCCAATTCTGCCTCGGCTGTAATCCCCAACTGCAACATCTCATCCACATCATGATAAGTTAGGCGATAGGTGGGTTTAATGAGACTAGCATGAATAGAATAATCGAGAACAGCCCCCTCACTATCTAAAATAACCCCAAAACTCAAGGCTGCACACAGTTCACCTTGGCGTAAACTCATCGGACCGGCTGCTAACTCCATTGGAAACATGGAGATCATTCCCGTAGGTAAATATAGTGTGGTACTACGTCTCCTGGCTTCTAAGTCTAACTCGTCTCCTGGAGTCACTAAACGGGTGGGATCGGCGATATGTATCCAAAGTTTAACCAGAGCATCGTCTAAATATTCTACACTCAAACCATCGTCAATTTCTTCCGTACTCTCATCGTCAATGGTATAGACTTTTAGATGGGTCAAGTCAAGGCGATCGCCATCAGCATCGGGGGGAGGGGTTTCGAGATAAGAAGAGGACACATCGAGTACCTTTTGAGGAAATTTGAGGGGATAAGAGCTACGCTTTAAGAAGAGATTTTCGTTGGGACTCCACCATTTCAAGGCCACTAACAACTCAAAAGCATCCTCTGGGGTTGTTTTATGCCCTAGTTCTTTGAGTAAGTCTTGAGCATTGCGATGATTTTGCTCTGGTTGTAAAACAAACTTCTCTAATAATTCCAGCCGATTGTGATCGCTCTGTGTCCATTCTACCTTCTTGCCGACGATCCCTTGCTGAATATGCTCTAAAAAGATTTCTTTTTCTTGTTCTCGTTGTTGTTCAACCTCTAATTGATGTTTGATTTCTTCGACTTGGCTGGCGGAACGAGGTTCGTAGCTATCTCCTTTTTTCTTGAAATAAATTTTATCATCACACAATAAGCGATGGGCTGCGTAGCAAAGGCTTGGAGTTTGCTCTGAAAAGAGAAAGCTGGCCATATCCGTGGGGGTAACTGCTTCTCCTTCTTCAACTAATAATTCCCAAGCGACTTCTAGACTCGAAGGATCAAGATAGGTTTGAATGTCTTGGAGTAGTTGAGGAATATCATTGTTGCTATAGGGACCTCCGGCAACTTGATACTCGACTCGCTGGGGTCGCAGTTTATGGGTATGCCCTTCACCATCAATAACTATCCAATCTTTTTTGCCTTCTGGACGATCAACGACAGCAAGGCGACGCTCTCCATTAACTCTAAATTCAACTAAGTTACCTTTTTCCACCGGTTCTCTACTTTGCTTGCTAATATTTCCCTGTACCATCTGATGGTAACTCATTGACTAACTGCTTGAATAGTAATCTGAGGGGATGGGAACCTTAGTTTTATGATTATCATCAATGATAACATTGTGCAGATTGCGCTAATTTACTGAGGCCTTTGCCATTGATATACTATTTTTAATGATTGCTATTATATTGAGGGATTTATTAAGCCGCTAATGCAACCAACTGATTCTGAAAAGTTTACCGAACAAGCCTGGGATGCTATCGTAAAGTCACAAGAAGTCGCCCGACGTTTCAAAAATCAAAATTTAGAAGTCGAACACGTCATTTTAGCCCTTCTAGAACAAGAAAAAGGCTTAACTTTGCGTATTTTAGAAAAAGCTGACCTTGATATCCCTCGGTTGCTGCAACAAGTAGAAAACTTTACCAACCGACAAGGTAAGTTTATGACGGTTGAACAGTTATATTTAGGTCGTAGCTTAGATGTTATGCTCGATCGCGCGGAAGCATCCCGTGAAAGTTGGGATGATAAATATATTTCTGTAGAACACCTTTGGATCGGGTTTGCTGAGGATGATCGCATTGGAAGGCGTTGTTTACGGAGCTTTAACCTTGATCCCCAAGATTTAGAACAGGCCATAAAATCAGTACGAGGGAGTCAAAAAGTTACTGAACCAGATCAAGAAGATCGTTATGAAGCATTAGAGAAATATGGTCGGGATCTTACAGAAGCGGCAAAACAAGGAAAGTTAGACCCTGTTATTGGACGAGATGAAGAGATACGTCGGGTGATTCAAGTCTTATCCCGTCGTTCTAAAAATAACCCCGTTTTAATCGGGGAACCGGGTGTGGGAAAAACGGCGATCGCTGAAGGATTGGCACAGCGCATTATCAACGGAGATGTACCAGAATCTCTGAAAAATCGCCAATTAATCTCCCTAGATATGGGCAGTTTAGTGGCAGGGGCAAAATATCGTGGGGAGTTTGAGGAACGCTTACGAACGGTGATGCGCGAAGTGACGAACTCCGATGGTCAAATCGTTCTCTTCATTGATGAAGTTCATACGGTTGTGGGAACAGGTTCACGCGAAGGGAGTTCTATGGATGCAGGGAACCTCTTAAAACCCATGTTAGCACGGGGAGAATTGCGCTGTATTGGTGCAACTACCTTGGATGAGTATCGCAAGCATATTGAAAAAGATCCGGCCTTAGAACGGCGTTTTCAGCAAGTGTATGTGAAACAACCTAGCGTTGAGGATACTATTTCTATTTTAAGGGGACTTAAAGAACGCTATGAAGTGCATCACGGGGTGAAAATAACCGACTCGGCGTTAGTGGCTGCGGCTACTTTATCCCATCGTTATATTACTGATAGATTCCTTCCGGATAAGGCCATTGATTTAGTGGACGAAGCTGCAGCTAGATTGAAGATGGAAATTACTTCTAAACCAGTGGAATTAGAAGATATAGATCGTCGTTTAATGCAGCTACAAATGGAGAAACTTTCTTTAGAAGGAGAAGAACAAAGAGGGATGTTGGTGGTTGATAAATCCTCTAAAGAAAGATTAGAAAAAATACAACAGGAGATTCAGGAATTAGAGGAAATTCATGAAAAGTTAGGCAGTCAATGGCAATCTGAAAAACAGATGCTAGAAGAAATTAATGCCCTCAAAGAACAAGAAGAACAGTTACGCCATCAAATTGAACAGGCAGAAAGAGATTATGATCTTAATAAAGCGGCTCAGTTAAAGTATGGTAAATTAGAGGGGTTACAACGACAATTAGAAGCCAAAGAAACGCAGTTAATTGATATTCAATCTCAAGGAGAAACCTTATTAAGAGAACAGGTTACTGAGTCCGATATTGCTGAAATTGTAGCAGGATGGTCGGGTATTCCTGTTAACCGTTTATTGGGTTCAGAACGACAAAAATTATTAGATTTAGAAGGTCATTTACATCAACAAGTAATCGGTCAAGAAGAGGCGGTTGCGGCGGTTGCGGCGGCAATTCGTCGCGCCAGAGCAGGTATGAAAGATCCCGCTCGTCCCATTGGTTCCTTTTTATTCATGGGACCGACGGGAGTAGGGAAGACTGAGTTAGCGAGGGCCTTAGCTGCATTTCTCTTTGATTCCCAAGATGCCATGATTCGCATCGATATGTCTGAATACATGGAAAAACACGCTGTTTCTCGGTTAATTGGGGCCCCTCCTGGCTATGTGGGTTACGATCAAGGGGGACAATTATCGGAAGCAGTTCGCCGTCGACCTTATTCGGTTGTGCTTTTGGATGAGGTAGAAAAGGCACATATAGACGTTTTTAACATTTTATTACAAGTCCTTGACGATGGACGCATTACGGACTCTCAAGGTCGTGTTGTCGATTTCCGTAATGCTATTATCGTCATGACCAGTAATATTGGTAGCGATTATATCTTAAATTTGGCAGGAGATGATGATAATTATGACGCAATGCAGAAGAAAGTTTTGCAAGCATTACGGAAGCATTTTCGGCCTGAATTTTTAAATCGTATTGATGATTTAATTATCTTCCATACCCTCAAAAAACAACAATTAAGACGTATTGTTACTTTGCAACTTAAGCGCATTGAACGGTTACTAGGAGAACAAAATATTAATATAGAATTGAGTGATACCGCCCTTGATTATATCGTTAATTCTGGTTACGATCCGGTTTATGGTGCTAGGCCGTTAAAACGTGCGATCCAAAGGGAATTAGAAAATCCTATCGCTACCAAAATATTAGAAATGACTTTTGCTTCTGGGGATACCATTTTTATTGATTGTAAGAATAGTCAACTATTCTTTGATAAGAAGAAAGATAACGAGGAAATTCCCAGCGTTGAAGTTGAAGTCGTTTCTTAACAGTAGGGTGGGCAAAGTATAGATAGTTTAATCAGTATAATATATGATTAATTTTGCCCACCTGATAAGTTTATTGAACAAGATTAAAACAATGGGTTATGGTATTATTATTGAAAAAGCTATTTGAAGAATTAAACGGAATAGAATTTAAGGTTGCAAAAACATCTTATCGTCAGTAATAACAAAAAAAGGAATTAACTTTAATGAAAACACTAACAAGAATAAAAATTGACCCTAAAGTTATGGGAGGTAAACCTTTAATAACACGCATTTCATTTTCATTGCCCAAATGTTATTAGATAATAATATAATGAAAAGAAAAGCAGACAAATAAATCAATGGTTAAAACACCAGCAAAACCCCTAACCTTAGAAGAATTTTTAACCCTTCCTGAAACAAAACCAGGGACTGAATTTATCCAAGGAAAAATTAAACAGAAACTCATGCCACAAGGAGAACATAGTAGATTACAGTCTAAACTCTGTTCTGTTATTAATAATATAACCGAAGATGCAAAAATTGCTTATGCTTTTTCAGAATTACGTTGTACATTTGGAGGAAATTCTATTATTCCTGATGTCTCTGTTTTCCGTTGGCCAAGAATTCCTATAACTTCAGCAGGGAAAATTGCTAACCGTTTTGAAATATATCCTGATTGGTCAATTGAAATTTTGTCCCCTCATCAAAGTTCTACTAAAGTATTAGAAAATCTGTTGCATTGTTCTCAATATGGCACAGAATTGGGTTGGTTAATTTATCCTGAAGAAGAAAGTATTTTAGTGGTTTTTCCTGAACAAAGAGTACAATTACTCCGAGGTAATCAACCATTACCAATACTAACTGGAATCGATTTACAGTTAAATGTCCAACAGATATTTAATTGGTTAAATTTGTCTTGATACTAACTATTTTTCCATCAAAACATGAAGCTGCAAAGTAGTCAAAGCATATCCTGCTAGATTATTTATCATTAAGAAACCCTCTTACTTTAGTTAAATAAGTCTCCTTATCTTCTAACATGGGAAAATGGGCTGTTTTCGCTATTTCTACATATTCAATCTTATCATTTAATTTAGCCGCTTCTCGTCCCATTGCAGCCGGAATGATAATATCCTTTTCTCCAGAAACTAACAAAGTTGGGACGGAAATCTCTGCAAACTTCTTCGGCATTGTTTCCACGGCTTTCTTACTAACCGATGTATAAATGGTTCCCAATGCTGCTTCGTAATCAGCTAAAATAAAATCCTCTAAAAAAGCAATTTTTTCTAACTTATCAATGGGACGATGTAAAAATCTTGCCATAAACAAACGAGGTGCAAATGGTACTTTTAAAAACCATTTATAACGAAATTTAACTACATAGCCACCGAAGCGATGAAATGAATCAAAAGCTAATTTATTGTACTCAAAAATACCATTACAAGTGAGTATAGCACGCTCAATTTTTTCGGGATACATGGTACTAAATAAAGCACCGACAGAAGCACCCATCGAATGACTGTTAAGATAAATTTTATGCAATCCCAATTTATCTAATAACTCCTTTAAGTCTTCTGCATATTCTTCTAATTCATAACTCAATCCTAATGGATTTTCTGGTAATTTTGAACGGCCAAAACCTCGTAAATCATATAATAAACAATCATAATTATCAGTTAACGCTTCTGCTGTACTACGCCAATATCTTGCTGAGCCACCCCACCCATGAACAAACACCATCACTGGTTTTTCTACCATTTGGGGTTGTCGTATCCATTCATAATAATGATTGACCCCACGAACTTCAACCGTTCCCGTTTCTGACGAAATTTTTTGAGGTTTAATTTGGGTTGAAGATAGATTATTATTCATACAATTTAGGTCAGGAGAAAAACAATCAGCAATACCTTTATGGTAGCTGATCCGAAGAGGAAATAACAATGATAGATATAAATTAACCAGTTGACTGTTAGAATGGTAGCCAAAAGTACCATTTTAGGTATTAATAATTATTGATTTCTACGTTATCAATGAGAGCCTTTATAAATCCGTTGTGCTTGTTCTGGGCTAAACTGCTCATATCCTGGTAAAGAGGCCCCATTATGACCATTTTTACCGTTACTGCTTGCTGTGGTGGTTGCAGGACGTTTAAATGGTGTAGATCCAGGAATATGACAATTAGGATGGAAACTATATTCTGGTTCGGTGTCTATAATGGAACTCTGAGGGGCTATAAAGTCATGAGACGCTCGATCATATTCTAGAACTTCCCCTGTTTCAATGCGATAAATCCAACCATGTAGAGTTAAATTTCTTTGATGCAGACGAGAATGAATAACGGGATAAGTCTGTAAATTTTCCAGTTGGGTTAATACATTCTCTGCAACCGTAACCTCTAATAGTTCTTCCCCTTCTAAATTAGCATAATTATCTTTAACCAGTCTGCGAGTCGCTTCTGCGTGCTTTAACCAATCATAAACCAGAGGCATTTTTTCTTGTAAACTATTCAATTTTAACAGCCCTTTCATTGCCCCACAATGGGAATGACCACAAACAATGACTTGCTGAATATCTAATGCAGAAATTGCATATTCTATAGCTGCCCCTTCTCCTCCATTCGCTGCACCAAAAGGAGGAATAATATTCCCTGCATTACGAATAACAAAAATATCCCCAACGTCTGCCTGTGTGATTAAATTAGGATCAACGCGAGAGTCAGAACAAGTGATAAAAAGAATTCGAGGATGTTGTCCGTGGGATAATTCTTCAAAAAGTTCACGATGAGACCTAAAATAACCCGTTTGGAATTTTTGTAGTCCTTCAATTAATTTTTTCATGGGGAGGAAAAGTTATTTTAACTTAATAAATAGTTTCATCTCTGGTCGATTATCCCTTAAGTTAGTTATTTTGTATACCTTTTTTTATTGAAGTTGTGTAACTAATCCATAAGTTTTAATTACATAACTTCATGATTTTTATCAGTAGCGTAGGCAATACCTAGCCAATAGTTTTAGTTATTAACGCTGACAACTTGTGAGGTTTTAAAACGGTCCATCCATCCCTCTAAATAGGCTCGATTTACTTTTTGTTCTTCAATATTGTTAGTATCTAAAGGATGAGGTGCTAATCCTTTAATAGCAGCCGTTGTTACACAAAACATGGACTTTTGAAAAGTTTGACAAATTTGTACCAATAAGTCATCTTCTTGACGAAAACTTTGACGATAAAAATCATGTAAATAGTCCGGTAAATGATGTCTCATGTCTTGCATTAATAAGGTAGGTGGAATACCTGCACCCCCGACAGGTAAAGGATCAGCATATAAAGCCCCGTAGGTAAAAATCTCTTGTTCTACAGGAATTTGATAGGATTGAGCATTATAAGAAATAGTTCCAGGGAAAGGAGTTCCTCGGAAAAAGATTGCTTCTACATAAGGTACTGCGGTATCCATTAAAAAGGTTAATTCTGCTGCTTTGGGAAGCACTTTATAGATTTCTTCTTGAATTTTTACTTCATAAGTAATTGGTCTTGCTGCATCCTTAACTAAACCATCTAATATGTGTTGAACCACATCAGGAATGGATTTTATTTCCCCATTATCGTAGAGATCCGAAAGGTCTAAAAATATATCGGCCATGACTCGCCAAAATTGCCCTAAACCACTATAATAGGACATCATTCTCATGTGTTCAGGTAAGAATTCAGGGAATATTTTATGTAGAGTTAACATGAAAAAGTTGTACTTAAATTTAGCTTGAATAACCTTTTCTACATTGTCTCTAAATTCAGGGGTATCTAAATAAGCATCTAATCCCCCACCACCGTGCCACATCATTGCTTTCATACAATATTCTGCATATTCAAAATTGGTGCGGTTATGATTCCAATGACGCAGTAATTTATTAATAGAAAATTCTCCATTGAAGTATTTAAAGAAGGGAAATAAAATCAAAAATTGATTATCAGCAATGTAAATTAAGTTATGAGAATACTGATCTAAAATAACGCCATAACTTTTGAGAATACCCACAACTTCTATAACATTTTGGGGTGAGTCTTTGAGTAAAGCTTGTCCATTTTCTAAACGATAGATATATTCTGCTAGGGGGTGACGAGAAGTTTCTATTTTAGTGTTTACCATAGTTTATAGATGTCTTATTGTGTTTGGCTATTTATTATCTCTATTATTTCATTATTTCTGCATTTTAGTAAATATATCAATCGGTAATCAGTCTATTTTTACCATAAACGTTTTACAGGATAGTTATCAAACACAGAATCAACACTAAGGATAGTTAAATTTTCATTTATTGCTTGAGCAATTAATAAACGATCGAAGGGATCTTTATGATAATGATCTAAACTATCTAATGTCCAAATATGAAACAATCTTATCGGTAAAATTCTGATATCATTTGTTTGCATTTGATCATTAATCATATCAGACAAATTGATCTCTAATTTTAATTTACCTAATTGGACTTTAATCTGCATTTCCCAAACACTGACTAAACTACAATACAGGGTATTATTAGGATCTTCAAAAATTGTAATTGCTTGAGTTGAAAGTTTAGGAGAATTTTGAGAAACCCAAATAAGTGCATGACTATCTAAGAGTATATTCATGTATTAAAATTCCAGAAATCATCGGGGAAAGGATCATTAAAATCATCACTCATCCAAATTTTTCCTTGATGTAATCCCAAAACTCTTTTTTTAGGATAAGATTGTGATTTATCTAACGTTAACAAAGACTCTTCAACAATAGAGTCGATGTAATCTAGGATTTGTTTTTGTTTATCAAGGGGTATGGTTTGGAGTTTAGTGATAATTTTTTCAGTTATTTCATGAGTTGTCATCAGTTAACCTTGTATATTAGTATAGGTATTATATCAAATTGAATTATCCTTATGAGGATTAGAACTATGCCTATCCCTCCTGAACTTGTTATACAATGCTTACCAAAAGAGTTAAGAGATTTTATCATAGAGGCATCGATAAAAGGCCAACATTATCAAACTAGAAATATATTTTTTGAATTAGATGAAAAAAAAATAATTGAGATTTTGCTTTATGCAGCCAACTGGCAATATCTAAGTGATTTTATGTTCAAAAATAAGGGTATTAGAGAAAGCAATCGACGTTCAATTATTAGTTCTTACATAGAAGTTTTTAATCCTACGCTTCTTGAAGTTATTATTACAATTAATGAAATGTATAAAAACGAAGAAATGGTCGCATCATTAAATAAACTTAAAAAAGTTCATGAAGATATTTTGACTCTCGTTGAGCAGACAAAGCGGACAAAGCGTTTGCAAAATATTAGTGATGACAATAATTATTCAAATTATCGTGATGATGACGATAATGATGGTTGGATATGGCATCAAAGAAATGGACAAACGTATTTTGGAGAACATCCTGAATGTAATATCCCTGATTAGTCAAGTCTGATCGCCGATCTTGTCGAGTGCGTTAATGAAATCTAACGCACCATTATAATACACTTTTTCTGTTACTAAATCAGATACAGATAATTGTAATTTAAGTTTACAAATACTAACTTTAATTGTTATTTCCCATAAACTAGCAATACTTAAAAAACTTTCATTGGTTTGGTTGTCAATCAACTTTATAGCATTTTTACTTAACTTTGAACTACCATCAATAAACCACAAAAAAATATGAGTATCAAGTAATAATTTCATTGTGTATATTCGTCAAAATCATTCAAAGGTTCGTCAAAATCATCTGACATTTCAATTAACCCTTTTGCACTTCCAAATTTTGGTCTAGGTGTTTTTGATTTTAGAGGTAAAATTTGGAAAGGTTTTCCATCATTACTGATAATAATAATTTCTTCTCCTTGTGAGGCTTTTTGTATTAATTCTTCTAATTTACCAGTTGCTTCTTTTAGATTAATCTGTTGCATAAAATTTACCTTTTACTAAAATCATGATTTTCGAGAATTTATGGAATAAATTAATAACAGTAAAATTAAAACGTTGATATATTTTGTTATCTATTTCAATAAACATATCGTCACGAATTGACTATCATTGATTTAGGTTCAGGAATCTGATCACCATCTTCTATTAACATCAATAAATGGACTCTAACCGCTTCTTTAATTTCCTGTATTGCTTCTTCTTGACTCTCACCATGTGCCATAATTCCTAACTCTAAACATTTAGCTAAATAAGCATCATCTTCTAGTGAAAATTCAACTAAATAAGAGTAATTTTTAATGTATTCTAAAATGTCAATCATGATTTTATCCTTGTTGTATTTCTTTAAGCTTAATTAATGCTAACCTAACTTGTTTAACTTGATAAGGTTTAGCTTTACCATCTTTACCTTTTTGTAAATTAATTCTAGGTTTTCCCTGCCAGGGTACTTTAAAAGGATAATGACTTGATCCTCTATTTCTAGGTTTATCAAAAAAACGTTCTGTAATTTTCATTAGCCGAGAAAAGCGAATATTTTTACTATTCTCAAGTTCTTTGATAGCTTCATCAATATCCATGATACATTGATTTTATTCAATGATAAGTAATGTCTAATTTCATTGTAACTGCTTTATTAATTATATATCTCAACCTTAAAAATCATTTAATAGTCAATTTGTCAAGCAAAAAATAAATAATTTTTGTAAATATAAATTCGAGTAATCACTCAGTCAATTTGTCAACATTTGTAACAAAATATGTCATGTTTCTTTGCAAAATGTGTCAAATCATCGAGTAACCACTCCATTTGGCCTCATTTTCTGATACAAACACAAAGGAGTGTTGTTTGATTTGGGTGCGTAACCTTCTCCCTGGATGTTGCATCGTTCCCAACTTATTTAGACCATCATAAAAACAAAGGAGCCATACCATATATGTTTACCCATGTCAAGTCCACCATTCGCCATATCGTTCCAGAGGAAACCAATGGTCGTTCTTTGCTAAAGGTGGTGTATGTGGTGTTAGAACCTCAGTATCAAAGTTCCCTTTCAGCGGCCGTTAATGCTATCAATAAGAAGAATCCTAAGTTAGCCATTGAAATAAGTGGTTATTTAATTGAAGAACTTAGAAACCCCGAAAATTACCAAGAATTTAAACGAGATGTGGCAGAAGCGAACTTATTTATCGCTTCTTTGATTTTTATCGAAGACTTAGCGGATAAGGTAGTTGAAGCGGTTAAGCCTCACCGTGATAACCTAGATGCGGTGGTTGTGTTCCCTTCCATGCCACAAGTGATGCGCTTAAATAAGTTGGGTAGCTTTTCAATGGCCCAGTTAGGGCAGTCCAAAAGTGCGATCGCCCAGTTTATGCGCAAGCGGAAGGAGAATTCTGGGGCAAGTTTCCAAGATGCTATGTTAAAGTTATTGCGCACTCTGCCTCAAGTGCTGAAGTATCTGCCAGTAGAAAAAGCGCAAGATGCTCGCAATTTTATGTTAAGTTTCCAATATTGGTTAGGGGGTTCCTCTGAGAATTTAGAGAACTTCTTAGTCATGTTGGCTCATAAATATTCCTATCCCGCTCTGTTTGGGGATAAGCAGGTTGACTACAAAGAACCCATCGTTTACCCCGACATGGGTGTTTGGCATCCTTTATCCATGAAAATGTTTGAGGATGTGCCTTCCTACATGGAATGGTATAACAGTCGTAGTGATATTTCCGATGATTTAAAAGATCCCTTGGCCCCTTGTATCGGACTTATTTTACAACGGACCCATCTTGTGACAGGAGACGATGCTCATTACGTCGCAATGGTGCAAGAATTAGAATGTATGGGGGCAAAAGTGATCCCTGTATTTGCCGGAGGTTTGGACTTCTCTAAACCAGTTGAAGCCTATTTCTGGAAAGGGGATAAAGAAAGGGTTCCTATCGTAGATACAGTGGTATCCTTAACTGGTTTCGCCTTAGTCGGAGGTCCAGCGCGTCAGGACCATCCCAAGGCCATAGACTCCTTAAAACGTCTTAACCGCCCCTATATGTGTGCGTTACCCTTGGTATTTCAAACAACACAGGAATGGGAAGAAAGCGATCTCGGTTTACATCCGATCCAAGTTGCCTTACAAATCGCTATCCCTGAACTAGACGGGGCTATCGAACCTATTATACTCTCCGGAAGGGACGGAAACACAGGACGGGCGATCGCACTTCAAGATCGTATCGAAGCAGTAGCCCAACGGGCGATGAAATGGGCTACCCTACGGAAGAAGCCTAAACTAGATAAAAAAGTAGCGATTACCGTATTTAGTTTCCCTCCCGATAAAGGAAATGTGGGAACTGCCGCTTATTTAGACGTATTTGGCTCCATTTACGAGGTCCTCAAAGCCTTACAGGGAAATGGCTACGACGTTCAGGAAATTCCTGACTCTCCTAAAGAACTCATGGAAGCAGTCATACACGACGCACAAGCACAATACGCCTCACCTGAGTTAAATATAGCCCATCGGATGTCTGTGGAACAATACGAACGGTTAACCCCCTATTCTGTGAAATTAGAGGAAAACTGGGGACCCCCTCCTGGACATTTAAACAGCGATGGACAGAATTTGCTCATCTATGGAAAACACTTTGGTAACGTCTTTATCGGGGTACAACCTACCTTTGGATATGAAGGTGATCCCATGCGGTTACTATTCTCAAGATCCGCCAGTCCACATCATGGATTTGCTGCTTATTACACTTATTTAAACCAAGTTTGGAAAGCAGATGCAGTTCTACATTTTGGAACTCATGGATCGCTGGAATTTATGCCAGGAAAGCAGATGGGAATGTCAGGGGAGTGTTATCCTGATAGTCTCATTGGTAGCATTCCTAACTTATACTATTATGCAGCTAATAACCCCAGTGAAGCGACAATTGCTAAACGTCGTAGCTATGCAGAAACCATCTCCTATTTAACCCCTCCTGCTGAGAATGCAGGGTTATACAAGGGATTAAAAGAATTAAGTGAGTTAATTGGTTCCTACCAAACCTTAAAAGATGGTGGTCGCGGTATTCCAATTGTTAACACAATCATGGATCAATGTCGTTTAGTGAATTTAGATCAGGATATCGATATTCCTGATGTAGATGCTAAAGATATGACCCAAGAAGAACGGGATAATATTGTCGGTTTGGTCTATCGAAAATTGATGGAAATTGAATCGCGATTACTTCCTTGTGGACTCCATGTTGTGGGTAAACCTCCCACCGCAGAAGAAGCGATCGCAACTTTGGTAAACATTGCCTCTTTAGATAGAGAAGAGGAAGAAATAACCTCCTTACCTCGCATTATTGCTGATAGTTTGGGACGAGATATTGAAGAAGTATATCAAAACAGCGATCGAGGTATCTTAGGAGATGTGGAATTGCTCCAACAAATAACTTTAGCAACTCGTGAAGCTGTCGCAGCATTAGTTAAAACCCAGATAGATGCAGAAGGAAGGGTATCCCTTGTATCCAAGCTTAACTTTTTCAACTTAGGTAAAAAGGCACCTTGGGTAGAAACTTTACACGATTTGAGTTACACAAATGTCGATCAAGAACAGTTAAAACCTCTTTTTGAGTACCTCGAATTCTGTTTAGAACAGGTTTGTGCGGATAATGAATTAGGAGGATTACTAAAAGCATTAGAAGGGGAATATGTATTACCAGGTCCCGGTGGTGATCCTATTCGCAACCCCAACGTTTTACCTACGGGTAAAAACATCCATGCGTTAGATCCTCAGTCCATTCCTACCCTCGCTGCTGTTAAGT
>JAAUYJ010020107.1_pt1 | contig 16273 bp, 17 predicted proteins | sample 7278031 | NCBI WGS metagenome assembly JAAUYJ01 (sample SAMN14350222, study PRJNA611818) | marine sediment metagenome | isolation source: surface marine sediment (1.8m) | place: French Polynesia: Moorea | collected 2018-08 | reverse complement strand
TTTGCTAAGGACTAAGGCCATTAGCTGCAAGTCGCGCCTTGCCCTGACGCTTGAGGAACAGCGCTAATTCTGTGTTCAACTGCGGATTCTAGGTTTAACGTAGACGCTGGACCATGTGAGTACAGAAATGAGTCTTCTTGTGCTCGCTTACAACATGAAGCGAGTAATTAACCTCGTTGGCACTAGGACGTTGCTCGAAGCGATATAACTGCTTCGTTCGTCTCGAAGAAATCCACTTCAGTGACGCAAGCTACATCAAGCAACAGCGAAACAGTCTTTGATAATGCTCCTACTGGACCACATTTGCTCTATTTTCACACAGCCTCGGCCGGTAGCTACCGTCCAGACAACAAACTATATTAGAAATCACTTAAAAAGGTGCCGGTAAAAAGGTGCCGGAGGAATTACTATTTAACCATATAGCTAAGCTGATCAGAATTTAATCCCTCCGGCACCTTTAATGTGTTGGACGGAACTTCGTGAAAGCGGACCTGAAGCGCCTACTGGGTTTCACCCGATCACTGGTGATTTATCATAACCCGGCAACGCGCTGGGCATGGCCACGGTTCTACCGCGAAATACTGCAACCGGGCGATATCGCGATCGACGTCGGTGCCCACGTCGGGACGCGGACGCGAGCCATGCGGGCCGCGGGCACACGCGTAATTGCGTTCGAACCCCAGCCTTTATTCGCTCGCTTCCTGCGACTTACGCTTCCGCACGACATCGTGCTGGTCGAAGCCGCCGCCGGTGCCACTGAGTCGATGGCAGTGATGGCGGTATCTTCACGGCACCCGACAGTCTCTTCGCTGCAATCTGATTTTGTCGACAGAGCCACTGACGCGACGGGTTTTGACCTCGTGCGCTGGGATCGCAGCGAGCGGGTCTCGATGGTGACCCTCGACTCGATCATTGCGCGTCACGGCCAGCCTGCCTGCATCAAGATCGATGTCGAGGGTTTTGAGATCGAGACGCTTGCCGGGCTGTCGACACCGCCCGCGATGATATCGGTTGAGTATCTGCCGGCCTTTGCCGACCTGCACTTGCCGCCACCTCTTCGATGACGTTCGCCACCGCGTGCACCGTCTGATCCCACCGCGGCAGGCGCTGACCTGCCTGCTTCGACAATTCGGCCATCGCCGATCGCTCCACCTCGTTGACGAGCATGTTTCTGAGGGCGGCGGCGAAAGCGTCAGGGTCTTCCGCGGGCACGAGCAGGCCAGCCCCCTGTGCAACGGTATCCGGGACGGCGCCCACGGCGCAGCTGACAACAGGCAGGCCGTAGGTCATCGCCTCATCGAAAACGATGCCGTGACCCTCGTAACGGGTGGCGAGGGCAAAGACGGTCGCGCTTTTGTAATAGCGGGCAAGCTCGTCCGCAGGTACTCGGCCGGCCAGACGAACGCGGCTTGTCAGACCAAGTTCAGAAACAAGTTTTTCGAGTCCCATTGCGTAGTCCTGATTGCGCGCCTCGCCGACAATGACTGCATCCCAGGATTGATTGGTCATCAGCGCCAGCGCGCGCAGGAGCACGTCGTGGCCCTTGCGCGGAACCGCAATGCCGACAGACAGTATGAGGGGCGGATCGGCCGGAGGATCCGCGGGCGAAGCCTCGTCCTGAGGTTGATCAACGCCCGGTCGTGCAATGGTGATGCGTCCGGATTCAACGCCGTATCGCGAAGTCAGCAGCCGGGCGGTGTGGGGGCTGGTGACAATGACATGCCTTACCGCCGCGAGGTTGTCTCTTTCGGACTGAAACAACGCGTCGCGTCGCACGTCCGGAAGGCCGCTTTCTTCGGCGAGCGGATGGTGGATCAGGGCCACCACCGGCGCATCTAACGCAGCTACGTTATTCGGGTCCATCGCGCCAAGGGCAAGGCCGTCGATGATGATGGGGCAGTCCGGGGGCGCGGCGGCAAGCCGGGCACGAGTCACTGCCTGATCCTCAGGCGAAGGATCGGGGAAGCTGCCTGGGAGTTCGATGTGCGCGACACTGCGGCCCAGCGCGCGTAGCGCCTGAAGCAGTCGGCGGTCGTAAAGGTAGCCGCCCGTCAGCGTCATGAGATCACCGGGTACGGCCAGGACGGCAAAGCAAGACATACAAATATTCTCCTCGGCCCGCTCAGGTTTTCAGCAGGTCCACGCGTCCGGCGAGCGCGAAGGCACCAAGCCCGAGCCACGTTGCAATGATGAAGGCAACACCGAAAGCAATGCTTGCTGCCAGCGCACCGGCGCCCGTTGCGCCGGCCAGCGGCAACAGCGCGGCCGCGGCGCCCTCGCGAACTCCCCAGCCGCCGAACGTCAGCGGGATCAGCATGCTCAGCAGTACGACGGGAATCAGCACAAACGCTGCCGGAATCGAAAGCGGTTCACCGATGGCGGCCGCGCAGCAGGCGAACGCGGCGATGTTACACAGCGCGGTTCCCAGGCTCGTTGCGCATTGGCGTAAGCGGACATCGGGCGCCGCCACCGAATGCCGGAAGGCCTCGAGAGAATTCCGGATAGTACGCAACGACCCCGCTGGCAGGCATGCAGAGGCGACAAAAATCGCTGCGCCCGCAAAAAGCAGCGCGACCAGCGTGACCTCGACTATCCATCGCGGACCGTCGAAGCCGCCGGGGACAAGTTGGGTGCCTGCAACGCCGACGGCGAAAACGGCAAAGAGCGCGATCTGTCCGGCGAGGCGTTCGAACAGCACCGCCTGGCCGGAGGGCAGCAGTCCCCCCTCGGCACGGGCACGGATCGCGCGTCCCGCATCGCCCAGCACACCGCCGGGCAGCGCCTGATTCACGATCTGCGACAGGTAATACTCGCGGATCGCGAAGCCCGCGTCGAAGACGATACCGAGGCGGGCCGCGGTAGTTTTCCAGCGCAGGGCTGACAGCAGCGTCTGCAGCGTCAGCGCCAACAGTGCGGCACCGATCCATGCCGGGTTCGCGCCGCCAAGCTGTCGCAGCGCCGTCCCGCCATCGACGAGATGCCAGAGCACCGCCAGGATGGCGACAGTCATGGCAGTCTGAATGCTGCGCCGAAACGGGATGTTCTCGAGGACAGTCATTGGGCCATGACTCGACTATTTATCTTGCCTTCTTCCAAGTCATTGCTCGGGGCGGCACTCGAGAAACTCCGCAGTATCCGGTCTCGCATCTGATCCATGGGCGGGACGGCAGACGAGTCTTCGGGAATAAGGCCCGGGGACAGATGCCAGTCAGCTGCAGCGCGATCGATGAGGTGCGACGGCCCGATAAGATGAATCGGCACGTGGGGGCGCTCATCCAGTGCCACGAAGTCCGCCGCCTGGTGATCGCCGAGTATGATCATCAAAGGCGGATCCCCAGCGTGCCGTTCCACGTAGGCGAAGGCCGTGCGCAGCGCGTAGTCGACGGCCAGCCGGTACTGCGAACGTACCCGGTCGCGATCGCGCCAGACCTCCTCGGGAGAATCGCCTGACGCCGCCATGGCGTCGAATACGCGACCATCGCCAATCGCTTCCCAGTCGACCAACTCCGGCACCGGCACCCAGGGCGCGTGGGATGACCCTGTGGCGACCTGAATGAAGAAGGGACGGTCGTCCGCTCGCACATCACGAAGCAGGCGATCGATAGCGGCAAACACAAACTGGTCCGGCATGGTTACCCAGTTGAAGTTGCGACCGGCGTAACCGAGATCAGCTGCGGCCAGAATCGTCTCGAACCCCATCACGGTGCTCTCGGGCCACTCGAGAGTGATCTGCGGCATCACGGCGGCGGTGTGGAATCCGGCAGCGGCGGCCACATGGAAAAGGGTCTGGCGCTGCGAAGCAAGCACCGCGCCGTAGCGGGGCTGGCCATCCACCCACAGACCGTTGGCGAAAGTGGCATGGGCCAGCCAGCTCTGCCCACCCCGGGTAGGTGAGGCCAGTAAACCTGAGGCCATGGCAAGTCCCCGACTCGCGAGCGTGGCTTCCTGTGCCGCGAGCGTCTCGCGATGTAGATCCGCAAATTGCGGCGTATCCAGGCTCGTGCGACCGTAGCTTTCGACAAACACAACTATCACGTCGCGATCGATGATATCCAGCAGACCGCTTGAGTCCGCATAGGGATCGCTCGCCGCGGCGGCCCGGAAGTCACTCAGATCAGACAGTGTTGAACGCGCCATCTGCAGTCGCTCCACCCCAACTCGCGCTGTAAAGGCCGTTCCCGGCAGTGCGACCGGAAGTTCCCAGCGACTCATTCTTTCGCCCACCTCCGCTGCGGCGACGCCGGCGGAAAAAAGCGCCGCCACTGCGGTGAGGCCGCGCAACCTGGGCTGCACCGGTCCCGCTTTGGCCCAGCGACAGGCTGCCCACCACAGAACCGCGGTCAATGTCGCAAAAAGGAACAGCACGCCGGCACCCGCTATTGCCGTCGCAACCGGACCAACGGCGCCGGTCATCCAACGCAGAGCCGCATCAACAAGGACAAGGTCAGCAACCGGATTGAAGCCGCGGGAGAGGAATGTGAACATCGCGTAGTCGATGGTTTTGAGAGCGGCGATCAGTATCAGCAGGCCGACGACGATGGCACGAAACAACACTGACCCTCGCCCTGTTCCGAGCGCGAGGAGCGCCAGCAGCAGCGCTGGCCACTCCAGCGGGAAGATGGTCAGCGTCCACCAGCTCATTGCGTCAGGATGGTTGGGCTGGGCCAGCACAAGATAGAGAGTGAGCGCTGCCAGCCCCAGCGACAGGTGATTGCGACTCACGACGCGGCGCGCAGCCAGAGCAGGTCGCGACCGAACGACCACGTCTGGGCGGCCAGTGTCGCGCCCAGCAGTATCGTCGCGGGTGCACCGGCCAAAAACGGCAGCTGAAGCGCAATGAGGGCAGCGATCTGCAGCACGCAGACCAGCTTGCGGCCAAAACGCTCGGGAAGCGGACGGTTGATCCATGGCCAGACAAGCGCCGCGGCCACAAACAGGTAGCGCGGCAAACCTAGCAGCAGCACCAGCGGCCCTACCGTTGCCGCCGCCCAGGCATTGAATGCAAGCACCAGCCCAAACGCCGAATCCACTTCCATATCAAAGCGTGCTCCGAAGGCCGACACATGCCCAAGCCGTCGTGCCAGCCAACCGTCCAGCCCATCGAGGACCAGCGCCAGGATAGCCAGGCTGATGATCATCGTTGTAGAGCCTGTCGCCAGCAGTGGAGCCACGAGCGCACAGATGATCATGAGGCGAACAAGCGTCACAAGGTTGCACAACCCAAGCTGCGCGCTGGTGTAGGCGCGCGCCATATACGCCGCGGCCAGCGTCGCTGCGATGAGAAACACGATTGTCGCAACGCCGAGGGCAACAGGGTGCGCGCCCACAAGGGCAAAGGCCAGCACCGGCAAGAACAGGGCGCAAGCGACGATCGCGATGGCGAAGCGTCTTACCGCGATGCCGGGCGCCGCCGCCGGCGCAGCGCTTACGCCCTTGCTCACCGGAGAAAGCGGTATAGCGGATTGTCCGATGGGATTCTCCTATGCGCGAAACATGCGAGTATAGGAAGGATAATCCGCCTGTTATCCAAAAATCAACCAGTAATAAGTTGAACGGCTGATAGTGTATAAATTGCCTTTGCGATATAATCTTTGCTTGAACAAAAAACCCATCGACTAGTATTTTAGCTACCACCTATTTGTTCATATATCCATTGCACGTCATGCAAGATAAAGACTTTCTTGGCATTTTTTACCAAAAGTAAAAGGAAAGACATTGGATTTTCATCACCCTGCTGTACAAAGTGTCTTGCTGCCCTTGTTGGTGGCGTCAATACTGACGGGTGCGATAAGGCTCTTTGGGGGTAAGCATTGGGGTGCTCGACTGGCAAGTGTCGCGATTACCATCACGCTACTGATCGCCTTTGTGCAACTGCTAGGAGTATCTCCCTGGGTTCCCCGCACCGGTATGCAAAAGCTGTTTTATGTGATTATCATGGGGCTAATCCTAAGCATTGTCGTCGAAATACGGGTAAAAGAGCGTAGTCGTATTTTTTTTGTCGGTATCGTATGGCTTACTCTTAGCTACCTCTGGCTGGCTTGGCCTCAACTAAAGACTCCGAACTTGTCACTGCTAGCACAGTTCGGCATACTTTACCTCGCCGCTTCCCTTTCCTTATGGCGCTTAGTAGAGTTACGCGAGCAGAATCTTACACCGGTCGTCATGATATTACTGGCTGCGATTGGTATTGCGGGGGTTGCTTTCGTTTCTGGTTCCCTTTCAATTGCTCAGCTTGCTATCACACTCGCTGCCGCGATAGGTGGGTTTGCGCTTTGGAACTGGCCCGATAGTAGGTTTCCCCTTAGAGCCGCCGGGGTGATAGCGGTCGGTGTCGCGCTGCTGGCTCTCGTTGCAGTGACGTTTCTCCTCACCGAAGCCAGCCCGATTGCCCTCATACCGCTAATTTTCATCTTCTTTGCGAATACTGTGAGTCGGCGTTTACCGGCTGGTACGGGTCGCCTGCGTCAAGCCCTTGAGCCGATTTACTTGGCGCTTACTGCGGCCGTTCCAGTAGCTCTCGCGATCGTATTGGCACAGGTTCTCGCGGAAACAGATAGCGCTTACTATTATTGAACTTATGGTTAAAAACGGTTACTGGCAGGATCTAACCACACGAGATTTCAACGACTTAGATCCAGAACAGACTGTTGTCATTCTTCCAGTGGCAGCAATCGAACAGCATGGTCCCCATCTACCCCTTTCCACCGATGCTGTCATTAATGAGGGCATAGTTGAGAGGGCGTTGGCCATTCTTTCCGAGTCGCCGACGGTGTTAGTTATGCCGGCGCTCGTTGTTGGCGACAGTCTGGAACATCTAAGTTACCCCGGTACATTGAGTGTTTCCGCTGAAACGCTCGTCGCCATGTGGATGGATATTGGACGCTGCGTTGCCCGCACCGGTCTACGTAAACTGATCGTATTTAACAGCCATGGCGGCCAGAAACCACTGATCGATATTCTTGCCGTACGGCTACGTTGGGAGCTGGATATGTTGGTGATACGCGCAAACTACTTTGCCTTCGGCACACCATCAGATCTTTTTGAGACGACAGAACTGAAGCACGGTATACATGGAGGCGAGGTGGAAACCTCGCTCATGTTACATTTACGCCCCGATTTGGTTCGAGACGATGCTCTCGATGACTTTAAAGGCCTTGCCGAGCGCATGTGCAGAGAAAATACATTGCTAGGACCTGAGGAAGCTGTTGGTTTTGGTTGGCTGAGCCAGGATCTTCATCTGGATGGTGTCTGTGGTAATGCGGGTAGGGCTGACGCCGTACGTGGTGAAAAACTACTCGATCACCTAGCCGGCTCGCTGACGACTTTAATAGAGGAAGTAGGTAAAACTCCTTTAAATACTCTCAGGTCTCTTCTGCCGTGAGGTCTGAAGATAGCCTACTGGAGTCAAAACAGGATTCGAGGTCTAAATCGTCTTTGCAATGTGGAAGGTGACCAGCACGCTCCAGTTTGGTGCGAACATAGCGCTCATTGTGCGGGTTCAAGGAGGTTACCAGCGGCAGCCTGTTGAGCACTTCAATACCGTAATCGGCTAGTGCCTGCATTTTTTCTGGATTGTTAGTCAGTAAATGAATACGCGTCATTTTAAGATCACGCAGCATAGCCGCGGCTGCTCGATAATTACGTTCATCGGTTCTGAAACCTAAATGCTGGTCTGCTTGCAGAGTATCGAGGCCGGTATCCTGCAACTCGTAGGCCCGCAACTTGTTCGCAAGGCCGATGCCGCGACCCTCTTGAGCGAGATACAGCATGACGCCGCCCCCCGCTGCGGCGATTCGTTTTACGGCGCCCCGTAGTTGCTCACCGCAGTCGCATCGCAAGCTCTCGAAAACATCCCCGGTTAGACATGCCGAGTGTAGCCGCACCGGGACGGGGCGATAGGGGGCTGGTTTCCCAATCATGATCGCAAGGTGTTCTTCGTCCATGAGGGCGTCCCGGAATAATATAAATCTGCTGTTTTCGTGACCAGCGAGTGGTACACGAGCTTCGCTAATGCGTTGTATAGTGCGTCCAAACTGTTGAATATAGCTGTGTAGACTTTCTACTTGAACAGTAATTACCGAATCATCCAAGTTTCTTGGCGGAAGCTCGACACCAATCAAGGCGGGTACTAAACGGGCTATTTTGGCAAGCTCCAAACTGGCCGTTGCCGCAGGATTGCATGTCTCAGCATGAGAAATATCTGGGCTCGTTTTTGAATGTGGTAAAGCGATGCCGGCAAGTCGTCTGACCGTTGTCAAGCCCATTTGGCGTGGTAGGGTTAGGGCTAACGAGCTGTTATTTCCAGCTGATAACCCCACCACCTTGGCCCGCTCGTTCGTAATAATTAGCGATTGCCGATGACCGATGTGTTTCAAACGTTCGAAGGTCATAGATCCGACGGTTTCTACCGATGCTACCAACATGCAGCATTTTTCATCGGTTATTCTGAACGCGCGGCCTCGGCGAAGTTCGAATAAGGCGCGTTCGACCGCAAAATTCTCTGGCTCACCATTAATATTGCTATCCAAAATCGTCATAGCCCCTCGCTGTCGAATATTAGTAGAATATAGGTGTGGCCGTTAACCGTCTAGCCGAATATTTCAATATTTTCATTCTTTTATGCGACAACCTCCTAACCAACGAGTTTCAGATAACAACGAAATCTCATGTTCTCTTCAATTCGCTTGGAAGGCATTGCTTGCGGCGTCAGATTCGTTACGAGGAAATCTAGATCGTAAGCAACCATGCTTTTTTAGACTCGAAAGTTCTGGAACGTTACGGCGTACCGTGTCCCAAGACACGCAATGGAGCTTTGTCTGGCAACCAAGTAAAGGATGGATTACATCTTCAAGCCTGGCGGCATCGATTCGCGATCTATTTGACTTGTATCTTACTGCGTGTGGCGTGAGTGCCGAGTATCCGTTGGTGGTAGCTCATCTCGGTCAAAGCCTCGACGGCTACATCGCGACCTATACTGGAGATTCCTGCTATGTGACGGGTCATGAAAACATTCTTCACCTACACCGCATGCGTGCCTTGTGTGATGCGGTGATTGTAGGGGCAGGCACGGTGGCTGTAGATGATCCCCAATTGACCACCCGGTTGGTGCCTGGAGGCAATCCAGTGCGTGTGATTATTGATCCCAAAGGCCGTCTCAGTGGGAAGTATAAAATTCTGAGTGACGGGCAAGCGCCGACTCTCCTAATGTGCGCGGAGACCAGAGTCGGACAAGTATCTTTCAGCTCGGAACACGTTCAGGTCATTGGTATTCCTGAGCGTAACGGGCGTCTGGCGCTGAACGCCGTAATGACTGCTTTGAGGTGTCGAGGTCTTTATTCGATCTTCGTGGAAGGCGGCGGAGTTACGGTATCGAGTTTTCTAGATGCTGGTTTGCTTAATCGGTTACAAATTGCGGTAGCGCCGATAATTATTGGTTCAGGTCGATCGGGTGTTCGCACGGCACCAACTCACTCCTTGCGCGACTGTCTAAAGCCGCCTTGCCGAGCATTTCGGATGGGACAAGATATTCTCTACGATTTTGATCTTGACGCGGCACATCCTGTCACCGATGAAAGACGGCAATCATCGCAACCTCCAGTTCGGGTTATCTAGTGCGCATCCTGGTGAGAAATGGCTAGCTCATGTGGGTGTAACCCGCTGAGCGCTTGCTCTTTGTCTGAGCAGTGCCTGCCAGGGGTGTCGGCGGCAGGGAGGCCGCCGTCAAGCCTACAGGGAGGTATTTACGGCGTCCCCTGGCAGGCACTGCTCAGGCCTAATGTGCTATAAAGCGGGCGGCGGGTTAAATCCAGTTCAGGTAGGCCATCCCAGCACGTCAGCATGACCAACGATTAGGGAAGAAAGGCTTTTATGGAGGTATGCTCTTCGTCGTTGTGCCCAAGTCTCGATCCATGAGCGATTTTCCAATTGAAGCTCAATCGTTGCCTCGGTCCATCCCTGGAGTAGCAGACACTGCAACGTTTTGTCCCCAGGTCTTAGATGCCACTCACTCTTTTCCGAATTGACGGCGTAGCCTCCGTCCTTCAAGTATTTCACGGTGGCTTGTATTGCAGTAGGCCCGAGAGCAGGTCCAAAGCCCTTGTCATTATGCTGGTGTCGGTTCACAAGTGCGCGTACTAGCTCATCATGGGGTTCGCGAGGACTCCAAATAAAATGGCCATCATAGCTCAACGTAAATAGAACGATGACACGTGTCGATTGGCAGCGTGTAATAAGATCGTGCAAGCATGGCTCGGATACCAGATCTAAAAGTGCCGAGGCTGTCACCAAATGGCAACCTTCGAGTGAAAGTCGGTCGAGCTTCGTTGCTAGATCGAGGTTCTGCAATCGTAGTCGACAATCAAATGACTCGCCGCTTATTATCATATGTTCTGCGTGCTCAGTCAGTATAAATCCGTTCTCATTCGCCCACTTTTTCATGTGTCGGGGCAACTCTGACAAAAGATGTACATCGTGATCGACCAGAAGCCAGTCCTGATGGCCCTTGAGCCGCGGCGCAAGATAACGCAGATTGGCACCTGTTCCCGTTGCCAAATCTACAATGCTCAGCGAAGTATACTCACTGCATTTATGGTACAACGCTTCCGTAAGCTTTATGCTTCGAGCAGAAGCATCCACAGGTTCACGTCGCGTCAACCAGTGCGCCGAAAAATCGTTCATCTTCTGCTGACCTTATGCAATTCGTTATCAAATGCGATATAGGCTTGGTCCCAGCTTCTTAGCCTGTTTCTTGCAGCAAGGGCGCCCCTTTTATGCCGTGACAGTAGTTCTGTGTCGTTGAAAATCTGCCGCAATGCTTTGGAAAATGCGACGTGATCACCAGGGGGCACTAGCAGACAGGCCACGTCTGGAACGGTCTCAGGAATTGCTGAAGTTCGGGTACTCACTGGGATGGCGGCGAGGATCTTGCCTGCATCCAGTAATGCTGCCGGTGTAGGTGACGAAAAACTCTCATCCACCGGCCGCATGCTTACCTTCCAGCCTAGCGATTCTGGTCTTGCAGCGATTCGGCGATCGTAAACGTACCCGCCCGTTGGTGCCGACAGATTACCCGGAAAAATAAATACGATCCGTGGCACGTCTCAGGAGAGTGCCGCTGCCGACAATGCTTCTTCGAAAGCAGCCCATGCCGTGTGGGATTCATGCAGTGTCACGCGCATCGAGGTTAAGTCGCTAGCGGATACTCCGAGTTCCCCAGCGCGAGTCCTGGCTAACATACGATCGAAGATGACGCGTGCGAGGAACTCAGTCGTGGTGTTTTTCCCCGCGAAATCTGGTTCCTCATCGAGGTTGCGGTAGTTTAGCTCTGAGATTACACTGCGCAATGCGTCACTGGCTCGGCCGATATCAACCACGATGCCGTCTTGGTCCAGTTCCAAACGACGCAGCTCCACATCGACAACATAAGTGGCGCCATGCAAATTTTGAGCCGCTCCAAAGACCGCTCCGTCAAAGCTGTGTGCGATCATGAAGTGGTCACGAACGCTGACTGTGTACATTATGCAAGCCTCCTTGTAATCTAAAAATATTATTTATAGGCAATTCGGTGACATAGCGTACCATCGGGTTTGGCTGTTACCCGCGCCATGACATCTGGTAATTCTTGGAATAGACTTACGCCGCTGATCAAACAGTCCAATGTTGTATCCTGAAGCAGCGCTAGCGCCAATTGCATGCGACGTCGAGGATTCCAACGCGCCCGCTGTGACATGGCGACGGTTCCAACCTGAGATGAGCGTAGTGTGAGTCGCCGAGCATGAAAGTCCTGCCCCAGGGGCAAACTGACACGTCGACTTCCGAACCAGCTCATTTCCACCACGTCAGCTTCGAAAGCAGCGAGTCCAATGGCAGTCTCTAATCCCTCTGGGACACCGCTGGTGTGTATGACGAGATCAGCCTCATCACTCGCAAGCTCTGGTGAGGAAAAGCCGATTGCGAGTGCTTCAGCCACCGCTGCCTTGTTGGTATCGACATCCACCAGTTGAACTGCACACCCGGGGATCTGCCCCGCGAGCCACCCGACCAGGCAACCGAGTGTCCCCGCGCCAACTACGGCAATGCGATCACCGATTCGAGGGCCTGCGTCCCACAATCCATTAATGGCTGTCTCGAGGTTGGCGGCGAGCACGGCTCTGTCGGGTGGGACCATGTCTGGCAACACGTAAACAGCATCTACTGGAACAACATAGTGAGTCTGGTGTGGAAAAAGACAGAACACAGTGCGGCCAATTAGCTCTTTTGGTCCTTTTTCTACGATACCTACATTACTGTAGCCGTATTTCACCGGAGCTGGGAATTTGCCTTCCTGAAAGGGGGCTCTCATGCGCTGATACTCGCTCTCTGGGATTTTTCCCAAATACACCAGCGACTCCGTCCCACGGCTGATCGCGGTGTAAAGTGTGCGTACAAGGACATCGTTTGGACCAACTAACGGGAGTGGGTTGCGTCGAATCTCACCCTGACCGGGTGCCGTAATCCAGAAAGAAAATGCATTAATGTCGGTCATAGTAACTTACGACATAGCGCTTTTGACTTCAAGATACAGCAGTTTGTACAATAATCATGTTGCAAGGTAATTGAAAAGATACAATGGTGTCAGCTGAATTTCAACCATCGAAACATACAAGGTTTTTAAGTGCTGAACAGGCAGTTCAAAATCAGAGCGAGGAGTTAGCGGTTTGACAGACGCCTAAGTGCTTTAACCTAGACAACAAGGGTTTTTATGATGCAGAGTAAATCACATTCGAGTGCCAATAACGGGTTTTCAGGATTTTCCTCAAGGATGCTATTACTTGGCGTTCTTACTATGTTGACTGTGTCTGGCGCTAGGGGTGAGCCAGCTAAGTATGAAATCGATCCGGAACACTTGAGCATTGGATTCCTTGTCGACCACATCGGCTATGCTAAGACCCTAGGTATGTTCCGTAAAGCGAAAGGGTCATATACGTTCGATGAGGAGACCGGTGAATTGTCGGAAGTTCGGGTTGTGGTTGAGACTGCTAGTGTTTTTACCAACCACCAAAAACGAGATGATCACCTGCGCAATGCGGATTTTCTCAACAGCGCAGAATATCCGGAAATGGTGTTCACGGCAAACAGCGCTCGCCGCACGGGTGATCGAAGTTTCGTCATCGACGGCAAACTTGAGCTGCTCGGGAAGTCGCTACCGATTTCTTTAAATGCGACGTGGAATAAGAGCGCTCCTTATCCCTTAGGCGGTAACCCTTATGTCATGGGGATATCGATCAGGGGAGGTTTTAAGCGCAGCGCATATGGCATGAACTATGCCGTCGACAACGGTTGGGTTGGAGACCAGGTAGATTTGATTATAGAGTTTGAAGCGCGACGAGAATAAACTGGACTTCACCCTCACTGGCACCGCGATGACAGTAGGCAATTCTTTGGTCGTCAGCGGCACAGGTGCAGGGTAGTTTATTTGCTAAGACCTGTTCTTTTAATTCATTGGTCCAAGGATTATAGGCCGAATAATAAGCTTTGAAGCTGCCATCTTCACCAGCGATAAGGGTGAGGCTACGACTAGGACCATCTACTGGAGTCATATCGTGGATGCATGATAAATTCGAAACGGTGAAAGCGTTTGCGGAAGTGAGTAAAGCAATGACTGCTGCGGATAAAAGTGTTTTCATGTTGTCCTCCCTGATATTCTAAGTGAGATTATCTTCCTGATGATCTCTGTGTCTTCTTTTTAAGCTCTATCACTCCGTAAAAACCAGATGTTTTTTACAAAGCATCAACAACAATATTTATGATCACTAAAATTGATTTAATTAATATTTTCATTGATTGAGCAGTTCTCTTGATTGTCCTGACAGATTAAAAATCCCATTCCGCCACCACCTGTTTGCGGTAGGCAAAAATCTTCTCTACATCACTCGTGATAAAAGGCACCGCCACTGAACTCAATGGGAAAACGGGTAACTTAAAATCAACCTTGTCCACCATAAGTGTCCCGCCCTTAAGGGGTGAAAACTCATGCACATGGTACCAGCTGTTGTAGGGCCCTTTGATCTGGGTATCGCTAAACCGTTTGTTTTCCTCCCAGATATCAATCAAGGTTTTCCATTTAAAGGGAATTCCATGCAACTTTAGCCGGTAGTCGATCTCAGTTCCCTGCCCGATTTCTGGGGTGCTTTTACCTTCCACATGAAACGATAACCATGGAGGGGTCATGGCTTCGAGATTCTTCTCCGCACTAAAAAATTCCCAAACAGATTCAGCAGGAGCTGGAATCCATTGCTTTTGCGTGAGTTGCAACAGGAAAGGCCGCTCCCTTTCCCCATTCAGCTGCTCAATCATGTTGTCAAAATGGGGATAGGCAAAAGGAAAGTTTCTTTCAACAAGCCGTTTCGGGCTCACATTCGGGCCTACCAGAATGAGCTGCGCCGCTTCCCCCATGATCACTTTTAAAGCTAGCCCGGGAGCGCACATCATTTGCAAAGATGGATACAACCTAGCCATGGTTTGGTGAGCTTGCTTCATGGTGCAATTGTCGGGTGATACTAAGTCGTAGATCCCCGTGTAGGTTTCATCTTTAAGACTTTCGAGGAAAAAGGTAAGAAGATCATCCAGGTGAATCACATTAATCCACTGGTTGCCACTGCCTAAACTAGCCCCTAAGCCGGCGGCGTAAATATTGTTTAACTTGGCGAAGGCACCCCCTCCCCAACCCGTCACCAACCCCATCCGCGGAACCACAAGGCGAACAGCGGAATCCAGAGGTTTGAATTCTGCTTCCCAGAGATCACAAAGCTCCTTGAGAAATCCTTCTGCATTGGCCCCGATGGCAGAGGCTTGAATAAGCACCTTTGGTTTTTCACTGCATTGATTGATGGCGTTCACTACAGCTCGAGTGGTTAGGGTACGGCTGCTGCGGAGAATTTCTTTGCGTTGCGGCGTCCAACGCCCCTCGGCGATACTGGCACCAGCCAAATTAATCACCCCGTAAGCCCCTTGCAAAAGTTCAGGCTTTATCGAGACTCCATCGTAAGGCAAAAACTCACAGGGAAAGGCTAGGCGTCTTTGATACCTGGATGGATCCCGGGTGACCACCGCCAGATCATAGCCTGCATGGGTCAACTTTATACCAAGCTCGTTACCGATATAGCCTGTACCACCTACAATGACGATTCGTTTCAAGGCAATCCCCATCGCTGCAAAAAACTAGCCACCATAATAGGCTGATCTTAACCGATTCAGCAAAAGAATAAGCTAGCGCCCCAAAAGGATGCTAGCCGGAAATTCACATATGATTTCCAATTGATCCTTAGATCATAAATCCTGGCATGGGCTCCTCATACCGATAAGCTCCCCGCGGCTCCTGTCCCATGAGCCGTGCCTTAGCGTTGAGCAACCCAGCATGAGAGCGTCCTTGGCGGTTGATTAGGAACCCACAAGGAATCGCGTATGGTGCAAATATTCGAACGAGCCGTAGGGTATTGTTTGCCAACAATATTACGGATAATCTTGTTTGGCAATGACAAACGCCTTACAACCTTTCCATTTTCTCGTAAAGGAATGCATAGATCGCATGATTCTATTCGGCGAGGCGTCGCTTCGCCAGGCACTCACGGAGTATGTTGCGCATTATCATGCTGAAAGAAACCATCAGGGTGTTGGAAACCGACTGCTGAAGCCGCTGGCCAGGGTCAGTACAAGCGATAAGTCAATTCCTTGCCGGGAACGGCTTGGCGGTATGCTGAATTTCTACTATCTCGAAGCTGCTTGAGAGCAAGGATTCCGTTTTTACACCAAACGGGGTTATCTGCGCCCTTACATAGTTTCGGACTTTTACCCTTTGCGCTGAAATCACTAATTTGTCGGCACAGTGATCGTTACTATGTTCGCTTGCGCTGCGTCGAGCGGCGATGTAGATTTTTGCTCTGGCGTACGTAAACGTGTACCTGCAGCGGCGTGTAAGTCAAGTAACCACAATGGAATCAAAATGAGCAATACTGCCGAAGCGAATCCCAGGCTGATCATTCCAGTCGATTCGGGCCTGGTAAAACTGGCACAAATCACGGACTGCCATATTTCTGCGGCCGCAGAGGAGCGCTTGTACGGTGTTAATCCCCGGCGCAGCTTCGAGGCAGTAAGCAAGGCCGTGGTTGACAACCGCGCGCATCTGGATTTGTTGCTTGCCACCGGCGATCTTTCAGACGACGGCAGCGCCGAATCGTACACCTACCTGGCGCGCCAGTTTAACGATATGAAAATCGCAACCTTCTGGTTACCGGGT
>JAAUYJ010160907.1_pt1 | contig 16314 bp, 14 predicted proteins | sample 7278031 | NCBI WGS metagenome assembly JAAUYJ01 (sample SAMN14350222, study PRJNA611818) | marine sediment metagenome | isolation source: surface marine sediment (1.8m) | place: French Polynesia: Moorea | collected 2018-08 | reverse complement strand
GTTCATTAACACAATATATTTTTATAGACACAACGGATATTGTTTTATGCACACAGACAAAACACAGTATGTTCATTTGGCCCTGTCCACCGCAGAAGCACCGGTCTGACACTTTTCGTTCAGCTCTGACAATTTCCCCAGGACGTCTTCCGCGAAGCACGACACCCACTCTTCCACCGCCTCCCTCCCAAAGTACCTCCCGAGGAGCTCTTCCATCTTCTTTTCCAGCGCCCTCCCTTCCTCCAGCAGCCTGTCGGAGGCCGCTCCAATCTCCCCCAGGTGTAACCTCGACACGCCCCTCCCGCCCGCCAGGTTCCACCTGCTGCACCACGTCCCCGCGTAGTCCCCGCCAAGGAGCGCCTCAGCCCGGCCCCTGAAGGCCAGCCAGCGCGGCATCTCGAAGTAGAGCGCCGCCCCGGGGAACTTCTCCGGCCGCCCCTCCCGCTCCCACAATGACTCATCCAGCGTCAGCTCCTTGGATACCTCTGAGAGTACCTCGTCTACTGAGGAGGAGCCGCCGGACTTGAGCACCTTGAGGCAGCATAGGAGGCTTGGGGAGGAGACGGGGAGCAGCTCGCAGAGAACCGCAAAGTGGTCAAACCTCTGCCAGCCCGTCAGGACGAATCCGCCGATCCTGGGCGTCCTCTTCGGGCAGGATTCCCCGTTCTCCTGGATGTCCTTAAAGGCCCTGGACAGCCTGAGCCAGGCAGCCGCGTTCTGGGTGTGCTGCAGGACGGGAACAACCTGTCCTCGGCTGGAGGAGGCCCCCTTGAAGGCTCCCGCCACCAGCACGTCGGAGAACACCTCCCCGTACCTCTCCCACATTCCGCGAGGGAAGGACAGGTCCGCCGTGTACTGCCACACCACCGGCACGATCTTCCTCAGGAAAGGGGAGGCGCCGGCCAGCTCCTCGGCACTGACGTTCCGAAGCATGTCGTCCCACATGAGGACTTGCACTTCCGGACGGGAAGACCAGACGATCCCGCTCACGGCCTCCATGTGACCCAGGTACAGCTTGGTCGGAGTAAGACCTGGGTCGGCGGCCAGTGCTGCTTGAGACTCCGGTCCCTTGGCCAGGTGCCACACCTCGTCCCCTCCTACGTGGATGGCCTTGCATTTCGGGTGCAGGGACAGTACCTCCGTCAGGAGGTCCGTTAGGAAAGTCAGGACGGGGGACTGTCCCTCGCCCTTGAGGTAGTCCGACACCTTGAAGCACTCGGGGAGGTCTGCCAGCTCCCTGAGCTCTTCCAGGTGCGCCTGCTTCAGCAGGTACTCGGCGTGTCCCAGCGTCTGCACCAGGGGGACCACCTCCAGGCCGAGGGACTCGGCTGCGCGCAGGAACCTGTCGAGACGCCGCCTGTCCCAGGCTCCCGGCGAGGAGGAGAGGCGGGAGAGCTTGGGAGATTCTTTGAACGAGATTGCATCCTCGTACTCCACCAGGATCCCTCCAGCGCCTGCTGCGGCCACCCACGGCAGCCAGGAGCCCAGCAGGAAGTCCTCCGAGGGTGGTGCTCCCTTCAGGTCCAGGTGGATGAGCGGGCGCGCAACGCCGGCAGTGGACATGGTGCAGAAGTACAGCGCCAGGCCAGTTGATAGTTCCTTTCGTCTACCGGTAGTGTCCAACAGGCCAAGTCCAGTTGTCCACTAGGTCCACGACCACGACTCACACACTGCAAATCCAAAGAGAGAAAACACACACGGTTCAGTGCCACGGAATAATAATGAATTGGGTTCCACAGAATGCATGAATGCGATTTTTGCGATATCACACCTGAGTAAATCCTGACTCCTGAGTGAGATCCTGAGTCTTGAATTTTGAGACTTGAAGTTGATACACTTGCCGGTTCCTGTTCGCCCTGTTCGTCTGCCGGGGGGAGATTGAGAAGCTCCGTCAGCTGCCGATTTTGGACTTTTTGACAGCTGACGTGGTGGCTAACAATAGAGGCAAATCCGGCTTTTGGAAAATGAGACCAGTCAAAAAAACTTCTCCAATATCTTTTTGGAAAAAAGAATTTCATCCGTAAGATTGAATTGAAATTTGGGTAACTTTTTTTAGGAGTCTGTTCTCTGTCAACGAAAATAATAAAGGTTAGACATTCCAAGTCCAAACCTGGTTTGTGTACAAGCCTACAGAAGTGCCACGGGAAAGGAACCGTCGGCGTCTGAACCCCTGAACCCGATCCCCGGGTGCCCCGCCCGGAGACCCCGAGTGCGGCCACGCGTGACGGCTACCTAAGGACTTCCATCATGAGTGTGCGGTCATTCCAATCTTTTCTGTCTTCGGACCATCAGCTGCTGTCCTTCGGCACCTGCGTCCGAGACGTGGATCTCCTCCGGCTCAACCGGGAGGTGCAGGAGGAGGAGCAGGCCCAGGGCCGCGCGTCCGGGCCCGCTGCCGCCGCCAGCCCGCGCGTGGCCCTGGTGGTGGACGGCGAGGACTGCCTGGACCGGCTGTACGGCGGCTTCTTCTGCGACTGGAGCTGCGGCGGCCAATGGGCGCATATGCTGGAGTACCTGGCCCGCCTCGTCTCCACCCTCAACCGGCACAACGTGCAGCTGGCCTTCTTCTTCAACGGCGCTCTGGAGCCAGACAGGTTCCCCGAGTGGCGGGCCAGGCAGCTGGCTCTTAAGGACAACGCCGCCAAGGTGTTCAAGCACGTCAACAAGCGCGCCACCCCTCCGCCCAAGGCCTGGTGGCTGCCCCCGTGCGGCCTGCACTCCATGCTCAGGCTGGCGCTCAAGACGCTCAACTGCTCTGTGGTGAGTAGTGGAATCTCTTTGGGAATATTCTTATGATCTTTCTAACGTATTCCGTTCCTGATTTTTGTTCGCAGTTCAGCAGCGTGGAAGATCACCGACAGGACGTCATGTGCTTTTGCTGGGAAAATGGTTACCACGGCATCATGGCGGATGATGCAGAATACGCCATGGTCGATCCTCCGCGTTACTTCTCAGCAAAGGCTCTTAAGATGACATTCCAGGTAATTGAATAGCAGTATTGATTGTTGTTCACATGACCCTTGGAACAAATTTCTTTCTGCATTTAGTTCGATATTACGACAGTAGAGTACGTCCTGGACGAGGTGGCCAAATCTCTGGATCTCAACCCCAACCGATTTTGCCTCCTTGGGGCTCTTCTTGGGAACAACATCTTGCCGACACGGGAGCTCAGAGACTTCCATGAAAAGCTGGTTCCTGAGCTCAAAAATGAAAAACACAAGGTAAGTTGCCTTTTAAAAAAATAAAGCACGGCGTCTTATTTCATCAACAATTTTTAGGGCGGCTTTGACCGCGTCATCAGAGGTGTAGTAAAGTACATCCGAACTTTGCCCAAAATCGACGATTACGATCAACTGGGAGTCGACGTCTTCGGCAACGCCACCGACCCCCGGGTGAGGAAGCTCAAAGCCAGCGTTCAGTACTACACCTCTTGCACTCAGGAGGGCCATCAAAAGACGAAGGCAAAGAACACGGCAAAGAGAAAGAAACTTCCGTCCATCAAACTGCCGTCGGAACAGGAGACGCCACATTTGGACAAGTCCGACAACGACGAGACCCCTCCTGAGAATCAAGAGACCAACAGCGACCACATTCCAAGCAAGGACCGACACGCTGACCTTGTGGAAAGAATCGCACTTGATCTTGACCACCTGGAGCTGAGCGAAGCTATATCCGCTGCGACCAAAGCAATTGAAAGCAACAGGCAGAGCGACAATAGTTTCGGAATTGGTCCGGGTGGGGACTGCAGTGGCGGCGGCTCTCTGGAACCAAAGTCTTCTAGCTTGGGAGAAGGTGCCTGCGGAGGGGGAGATTCGAAGAACATGTCAGTATTGCAAAAACTGGCTTCTGGGGTCGATGTGAAACCCTCAGAAGAGGGAAAGGTGAGTAGTACATGGCTACAGTGTTTATTTCACGTAAAAACAAGCGTTCTATTTTTTCCACAGTATCCAACCAAGGAACAGAGGGATGCGGCGGCGGCACCGGTGGTTAAGTCCATCAGCATTCCAGATGTACACCCAGACATTCACCGAACCGCTCTTGACCGCCACAGACAAGCGCAGATGTCTCCACTTTTACTTCAATTGTTAACAAGAGGGGAAATCAAGTTACCGGTTCTACTGGAGGACTTCAAGTCGTATGGAAGCGTTCCGCCAGTACACCAGCTCTTCCAGCCGCTTCGTCAAAACGTCTACGCTGTGATCTTCAACTTGCATCACCATAGATACAATCGCAGACAGGCAGAAGAGGCCGCCAAGTCGAACAGGCGAAAAGCTGACGAGCTGCGGAAGCAAGCGAAGGTATGTGCGTGCACGTTATTTTTTCCTCAACTTAAGGCCTCCCATATTCCCGACAACTCCTGGCATTTGTCGGAATCGCTTGTCCTGGTTCTGTAGTTCGTACTGCAGGATACCTCTTCTTCCACTCACTTTCTTGAAGTATTTTGTGTCTAGGGGCATTTCCTCGTGCTCCTTTCCAACTTCCTTGTTCAGTCTCTCCGCTAATTCGTAGTTCTTTTCCACTAGGGCTCTAACTGTATCCCTCCAGAGGCGACGTGACTCGTAGAAAGATTGCTGTGACACGGGATACATGATCTTGGGTTCTACTTCCGCCTCTCGGGCTGAAAAGAACGTCATGGGGTCTCCGTCTTGCTTCTCGACGGTTAATAGTCCATTCCATTTTCCTTTCACTGTATACAAGGGTTTAGTTTTTTCTTCTGTGAACATATGGGCTACGACCTTAAATCTATCGGTGGACGATGACGGCTTGTGAAAGTGGATAATGGAGTTCGTACCGGTCTTTTTGCAATCAATTTTCACGAATCCATAAAAATCTACTTGCGGACGACTAAGTACTTTTTTCGCCCGATTGGTTGGAAACATCATCTTGTACTCTTCGCCATAGTCGTCCAGCCACACGCTCACCACGCCTTTGCTTAGTATTTTGAGTTCTTTTATTATGTCGCAAGCGCACCCGTATCGTACTTTAGCTTCAAGTTTTACCGTTCCTTTCAGAAGAACTTTTTTGGCTGGACATTCTGCGTAGAAAGCACTGATAGGAGGGTTTCGACTAATTTGCTCGCCAATAAAGCGGACTGGGTAGTCAAATTATAAATGTGCGACTATGTTTTCTTGCTATAGTAGGTCTTTGCTACAGTTTTGCTAAGTAAGAAGTTAAGGGGGGAAAGATTAAGAAAAGTCGCACATTTATGTCGCACCGATATTTGGATCATTTGCAGCTATAAGGCCCGCTTTGGTATACTTTCCTCCACTGGACGGAAGTCTGCTCGTCCTGGTCAAGCCTTTGACAACTTTCTTCGACTGAGTAGTGATCAGGCTTCCCTCGTCGAGTAGGTAGTCTTCAGCTATACCAATGTAGTCGGGAGGCGTAACTTCAGTTTTGATTTTGTGAGGTCTCCAGTTGCACCTTAAAGGGATAAATATTGATTTGTAATTACTTTTCTTCAAAACGATATGAGAAGAAAGGCACCTAAAACATTCGCCCTTTACTGAATGTAGAGGTTTGCGAGCCATCCCTTCAAATCCTCTCATTTTGGAGAGTCCCGCCATGTAGAACTTCAGAACTCTCAGCATTCTTTCGTTAGGCGTAGATCCTGACGGGATATCAGCCAGCAAACCTGGCCTGACGAAATCTGAATACATTTCTAGGAAACTTCGGCATTCGAGCATGTGACTTGGAAGAGCAACGTCAAGTATTGTTTCAGATCTCGTGGCAAGGAGCTCACAAACCAAGTATCTCAAGAGGCTTCCAGATTTGTCCAAGTCGGGTTCCTTTAAGTTTCCTGCTTTCATTTGTCGTATGTACATAATATCGTAATTGAACCTGCCGAAATCATCCTCCACTGTGGCCGTGGTTTGCGTCTGTCTCCGTTCAATATTTTCCATATCTTTCAGACGCTTCTTTTTGTGTCTCACCAACACGGCCATAGTAAAGGTTTTCTCTTGCACGTATTTCGATCCAGAGGAAGGGCAAAGGTTGTCGACCACTTTTTAATTTTCAGAACAAAACATACATCAAATCGGCGGAAAATCTAGAGAGAGAAAATGCCATTTTTGGAGGGGAAAAAATTATGGCAGTGGGAAATTGGGTTGAGCGTCATAAATTTGAAATGGTCTTACCCTCATTAACGATTTTTGGTCCCCAGCGCTTGCTGAATCATTTGTATAATCATTACGGCCACATTAATTTATGTCGTTTTTGTATTGCAGAGTGTTCAGTCTGAAGCAGAAAAGAAGGACTTGCTGGAGAAGGCGACCGTGCTTTGCAAGGCAGCCACTACGAGCTCGAAGAATCAGGGCAGGGACAGCGTGATCGTGCGGGAGTGGATGCCCTACAACAACTACGAGTTCCCTGACGGAGTGGAGGCAGTGGAGCTCAGCTGGGCGGTGCCGACGGTGCAGAGGCTCTGGTTCGGCTCCCAGCTGGAGGACAAGCAGAAACGCCTCCGCGCCTTCCTCTCTTGTATGCGCTGCGACAACTGCCCTCCTCTACTGTCCGCCTCCAGCGTCCCCCAGCACATGGTGGTGCTCGCCTGCGTCCTCCGCTACATCATGACCTGCCAGGCGTACGTCGTGCTCAGCAAGCCGGAGCTGGACGCCCTGCTCGCCACTGCCTTCAGTCCAGAGCTCAGGGACCCCAGGATGTTACAGGAACTCAAGGTTGATTTTGTCACCAAGAGAGGCATAGAGATTTCCACCATGGTCATGCAGGTGCGATATTTTACATTTTACCAAAGACGATAAATCACATTTTGTACTACTCCTACCATATTATAGGGAATCGACATGGCTCTGCTGGCCAATGACGCCTGCGGCGCCCCCATTCCCGGCCAGATGAGTCTGCCCTGGACTTTCTTTGACGGGAAGCTCTTCCACTCCAAGCTGCGCCGCGCGGAGACCGCCAGGAACCTGATGGAGCTGTGCGACGGGCAGATGGAGATCGTGTACGCCGTCGAAAGGATGCGGGGGGCCATCCTGCACGGCATGATGTACCAATACGCCGCGCCAGCCGCGGGGCCGCACGCCGCCGCTGCAGCCGCCGCCGCTGCAGCCGCTCCCTACGTGGCGGCCCAGGCCGCCGCCGCGGCTGTCTACGCTGCTGTGGGAGGGGGCAGGCAGCCGCACCCGGGCAGCAGTGGTAGATTGGTGGTTGGAGGGTCTGTGGTTGGTCAGTGGGGCCCGAACACAGGCGGTCAGAAGAAGAAAAAGAAGAAAAAGGTAAAAAAATCAACATTTGTAAAATATTGCATTCAGGGGACTTCAGTAAAGCTTTTTTTGCTACAGGCTGTGCAGAAAGCGAAAAACTCGTCGTCCGACGACAAGGACAAGGATGTCACCCCCACTGCCATCCTTTCCTCCCGCTCGCAAGACAAGGAGGAGTCCGACGACAGGGACAAGGAGAGTTCGGGGGAGGAACGGGGAAACGGAGATGAGTCCGACGACGAATGAGCTGGAGGGATGCTTGCTCGTTGCCGGACTTTTGGGAGGGCTGGGGAATGTCTGCATTGAGTGCTGGATTTGCTGCTAGATATATTTCTGCTTTGACCTGCTGAATTTCCGTGCTGATTCAAGTTGTTGAGTGTTGGCCTCTTACTGTAGTTTTGGAGCATTTTGTTCAGTTTTCACAAAACTAATACACCCCTGGCCTAAGTTATTCGAACTGGCAACTTTGGAAGTTTGTCGCCTTGTACAATGTTTAAAAAACATAAAATGCTAAATTCTTGTAAACTTTCAAAATCGTTGCTAAAAAACTAAGCTGGGGATTTTTTATTACCGCCTCTTAATCATAATTACTCGAACCTATCTTATCCAAAACTAAAAGTAATGTCGAGAGCCAATATTTTTAAATGCTTGGAAAAATAGTGATGTACCGAATGATGTGCTGCTATTGACATACGTGTGTTTTTTTCTTTTTATTTGTCAAAACGATGCCCTTCCAGTCTCTTGTGTATGTGGCGTCCTGTTTAGAAGAAATCACCGCATTTCTTGCACTTCCACTGGAATTCCTATTTATGAAAATAAATCCCTTAAGAGCGAAAAAATAAAATCAGAATGCTGCACTTTGTTGCGTTGCCTGGGCTGCCGCAAGCCGCAGAGATATAACGAGGATTAGCAATATGATAGAAGATAGATAAAGTTTTGTCTTTTCTGGAGGTCCTCGAAGATGCGTGAAAAGTGAGTGTGCCCTTTGCGCTTGGACCGGTGCCGATTTTTTTGGTAGTGAAGTCAGCTGATTTTCTAGAAGTCTCTGGAGCGGGGGAGAAGGAGCGCGGCGGAAGCGGGCGGGCAGCAGGACAGCGCACAAAAAAAGTGCATGCCTGGAAAAAAACCCACTTAACGTACGCCGGTCTCCACCTTCTCGTCCTTGTCCTTCCGTCCGACCTCGACCTCTGGTGTCCCGACGTCGCGTCCTTTTGGGACGGTCCCTTTTCCCGCCCGTGTAGTCCGTTTGCGTGTTTGTGATCATGGCCAAGTGGGGCGAGGGCGACCCGCGGTGGATCGTGGAGGAGCGTCCGGACGCCACCAACGTCAACAACTGGCACTGGACCGAGAAGAACGCCGACGCGTGGTCGAAGAAGAAGCTCAAGGAGCTGCTGGTGGGGCTGGAGGTGACGGAGGGGCCGGCGCGGGTGCGCGTCGAGGAGATGGAGCGGTGCGAGGGCGAGGCCAGGGCCAACAACCGCAAGGCCAAGCTCATCTTCTTCTACGAGTGGGAGCTGGTGCTCAAGTGGAAGGGGTCGGCCGCGGGCGGGGAGGAGGAGGTGGCGGGAAAGATCACGGTGCCAAACCTGAGCGAGGAGCACACGGACATGGCCGACGTCGACCTGGAGGTCACGCTCACCGACGGGGCCAAGGCCAGGGGCGCCCAGCAGCTCAAGGAGCTCATGCGGCGGGGCGCCGGGGCCGCCATGGTCAGGAGGCAGTTTGAGAAATACGTGGAGAGCCTCAAGTCAGAATTCGGGCAGGGGCTCATACTCCCGGCAGCGGAGGCCGCGGCAAAGAACAGTACTGTCACCGCCAAGAAGGACTCCCCTGCCTCCACCTCCTCGTCTAGTAAAAGCACGTCCTCTACCTCTCCCGCTACAAAACAATCCACCGCCAAAGACGCCACCAAGGCCCTGAGCGAGATGGGCCTGGGCCTGGAGTCTATCAAGCTAAAAGAGCGCTTCAAGTGCACCGGGCAGGAGCTGTACAACGTCTTCACCCAGAAGGAGATGATGCAGGTGTGGACCAGGGGGTCCGTCAAGATGGAGGGCGACGCCTCAGCAGGCACCGACTTTGAGCTGCTGGGCGGCAACGTCACTGGGCGATTCCTCGAGGTCAAGCCCTTTACCCTGGTCAAGCAGAAGTGGCGGCTCAGCAGCTGGCCGGACGGACACTTCTCGGAGGTGGGGGAAGAATAACATTTGTGTAGTTTGAAGAGAAGATTCAATTTCGTCCCTTTTCTTTATCCAGGTTGAGTTCAAAATCAGCCAGACCAGCGACGACACCGCCCTCGACATTGTCCAAACAAAAGTGCCTGCCAAGTCCGTCGACGCCACGAGGGACGGGTGGAGGAGATACTACATCGAGGCCATCAAAGCCTCGTTCGGATTCGGAAGTTCCATCTTCTAGGCAGAGTGAAAACAAAATAAAGACGAATTTTTTAGGCACATCACACTACTCTTGATATACCAGATGGCCTGAACTCTTTTTTTTCCTTTGGAGAGGTCGCCGTTCCTTTGAGCAAAAAATAAATTGTGGCCGAAAGAAAGACCCTTTCAGACAGTATTCAGCTCAGTTGTCACGAATTGCTTTTGTTCGACTCGCAGGAGTGGATGGTCCAATGGCCCTAATAACATCTCTTTTCTGTGGAATTTTGTTGCTATGTTGCACACCACAAGGGCCGTACTCCGCAGAATAGCCAAAGAAAGACATAGTTTTTCTACCCTCTCTGCATTTTCAACGGAGAATTTTTCTGGGAGGATAGATGTTGTAAGATGAGTCAACCGTCTGGGCCTGCAGCAATTTCGTTTCCGTGCAGCGTCGGAAAGCGGCAAAGGGAGCGCGCTAACGGAAATGAGGCCAAGGCGATTCGGTAGAGAACGTCTTTGTCCTTTCGTCGAGATGAAGCAAGATGAATTTATATGTGCTGATGAACATAAATTTCAATCGATGGTGGTCCGCGATTATGTTGCCTGTCCACCAGGTTTGTTTCATGTTTTTCAAGGGTTTGTGTGAAGCTAAAACGTGAGGTTTTCGTTAAGATAATTTTGCCGTTTTTTAAAGCCTTCTGTTCATCAGAGAAGAAATTATAGCCGGCGGAGCTCCCCAGTCCTCCGGAGGAATCGCCTGGAAAACCTGAAAAATAAAACTACCCGCCCCCTGTAGCATCCATCTCTCTCCGTTTGAATTTGGCGCCCCTGTCTTTTGTGATCGTGACGTCACTGCGAGCGCTCTCTCTCTTCCCTTCCGCGTGCGCTCCCGAGAAGTCTTCCCCCTCTCCTCTCTGTTCGTCCGTCCTTTGCTTCTTTGCTGGATTTTGTCTTTGGAGTGCGGGGGAAGGGGGAGGAGGGGGAGGCGGGCGCTCCTCTCCTCTCTTCTGCTGCGCCACTCTTCTTTCTTTCAGTCTTGGAGCGGCCTCTCGGGCGAGCGGACGGTCGGTCGGCGGCGCACCCAGGAGCACTCCCGCCCGGACGCCCAAGGCCCGGGGCCCGGACCACCGCGCCCGGAGGAGGACCCCATGCAGCGACCGGCGACCCAGATTCGCGACAGACTCCTGGCCGGGCTCGACAAAGATTACAATGTGAGGGGCCTTCGCCGGATCGCGGGGAACTTCTCGGTCTCGGTGGCCACGAGGGGGCGGGAGGGGGCGGTCCGCGGGGGTCCCGGGGGCCTGGCGGGGGTCGGGAGGGCCCGGGGGCCTGGCGGGGGTCGGGAGGGCCCGGGGGAACCTCGTGGCGTCGGGGAAGATCACTGGGAAGCCTCCGGGCGTTATAGAATGGCCGCCGAGGTCGCCGCTTTGTGTCGGAGGCCGTCTTTTTTTTGGTGCCGCCCCGTGTTCGCCGTTAAAGGAGTGCGCTGAAGTGGTGTCTTGTGCGAGTGCGAAGCTGTTCCCCGTCCTCCTCTGGATCTCCCGGAGCTCCCGTCCTCTGACTCCTCTCCCCGCGACTGCGCGCCCGGGCGGGCGCTTGCCAAGAGCGGGGTGGGCTGCGCCGCCGCCCTCTCCGCACCACGGCCCCGGCCGAGGAGGGGCGCGGCGCGGAGCCCCCGAACCCCGTTCGGAGCTCCCATTGGCCGAGAGGGTCTCCCCCAACTGGCCCGAGAAGTGGTGGCCGACTGGAGGAACTTCCCGTGCCCGCCCGCCTTGTGGGGCGAGATAGTGGAGGTGGTGGTGGCTGGAAGAGCGGGAGATAGGAGTGCGACGGACGGACGGACTTTGTGTGGCTGGCTCCTGCGCCGCCTTTGCCGCTTCCGTCCGCGCCTTTCTTCTCCGCCTTTGTGGCCCGCAGTCCCGCCGAAGAGTTCCCCCTCCCGCCGTTGGAGGGGGGCTATGGAGGCGTCGTTGTGCTGCCCCGCCACAGAAGTGCACAGAGAAAAAGGGGGAGGGAGGTGGCTGAACAGACCTTGCAACTCAAAAATAGTTTCGTTGATAACTTTTTCTATTTTTCAGCAGCAATTGAAAAGTTTTTTGAAAGTTTTAACCAAATAATTTTTTTAAAAAATTCTTTCTTCCTTTTGTGGGAAAAATGCAAAAAAAAACTCTTTTCAAAATCTTCCTATTTGAATTTTTAAACCTATTTTTTTCTGTTCAGACTTAGAATTTGCTGCACTTGCCTTCGTCATTGCAAGTTGCAAGAACCTCTTTCTCTAGCAATAGTTCCAGGCAGCCTCTCCCCTCCCTCTCTCCCTCCTCTCTGATTCTCTACCACGTAACAGACGATTTTAGTTCGCGTGTGTAGAGAGGAGGGCAAAGAAGGGGGGGTCGTTTTCTGAGTCGTAGAACAGGCTAGCTCTAAGTTCCGAGCTGCTCCCTTTTCTCTCTCCCACTCTATACTCCGACCGACTCTCTTATGCTGCAGCCCCTCCCCCCTCCCCCCCGTCCGTCCCCCTTTCCTCTCTCGTCGTCCCTCGATCCCCACAGCAATGTCGACACCCGACAGTTCGTCCGGCAGCTGGCTGGGCGAGGTCCCCCCCTCTACTTTGCTCAGTTTTTTTCGTTTTCTCTCTCCCCTACTACTGCTAGCCACTTTTCCAGCTCGGCTCCACGATGAGACCGATAGGAATTTCCTCTTAACGTATATAATGCCGAGGGCAGAAGGGCTACAGAACGCCAGATCTTTGATTTTATTTTTTGGAACAGTAGTGGGCGGCTATGATTGAGGAAAATGCTGAGGGAATGCGAAAAGCACTTCTAGAGACCTAGACGAAGTGAAAGGGCAATATTGTTCTGTTGTCATTGGATTTCTGATTTCTGTCTAAATTCTTTTAGAAAGAGCGCTGATCACATTGCTATGTTACATAGTTAGTAACCCGAATATATATTCATTCGCAGGTGGTGGACTTGGGCATCGTCGTGGAAGTATTGTCAGAATTGGAAAACTTCGCCATTACGAAAGAAGCCCTCGAGGTTAGCCAGCTCCCACGCTTTTGTGTAATCTTGCCTCTTCTACAAAAGTACGTTGTCCTTTTTAGGTGACCAGGCTTGGGAAGCACATCAACGAGCTTCGGCGGAAGGCGCAGGACCGCTCCCTCGCCACCAGAGCCAAGAATCTAGTGAAGAAATGGCGCAAGCTCCTAGTCAACTCGGAAGCTGCGCCGGCGGCCCCAGCGGTCCTTGCTGCTCCCGCCGACTGCCCCTCCCAGCAGGCCCAGGGGGAGAAGTTCAACGGTCACGGCAAGCCCCTGGCGGCGGCGCCGATCCACCTGCCCCCTCACGTCCTCCGGGAGACAGAGAACCACCAGCACCACCCTCACTCGTCGAGCCCGCGCCTCTCCCCGGCCCTGACCACTGCGACGGCGACAGTCAGGAGTCCCGCGGCGGCGACCGCCACGACGGTCCCTCCCTCCTCCTCCGTGCCGTCCAGCGCCAGCACGAGCCCTGGGCTCTCGGCGTCCAGACCGGCCACCCCTGCGCACGGCAACAATGGGGCGGGAAGCAGGCCTTCCAGCCGCCCAGTCAGTCCCTACAGCAACGCCCTGTCCGGCGGCGGAGAGAGCGCAGTCCCCAAGACCAACGCCGCCAACAAGAGGCTGCGGAAGTTTGACTCTACTGCTGACGTCGTCGAGCCCCCCAGCAAGAGGCCGCACCTGTCAAACGGCTGCGGCAGAGTCTCGCCGCCGTCCGACGGAGAGAACACCCGCGATTCTTTCGTCAGCGTCGGCAGCGCCTGTGATACGACCAATGTTCCTCCCCCGTCGACAGCCGGGGTTCCCCCGGCCTCGACGAGCAGACCGCCGTCGACGACCACCTCCCCGCAGAGGGTGTCCACGCCCTCGCTCTCTCCGGCCATGGCGATAACCCGCAGGAAGACGCGGCGAAGCATGGAGAGGGGCCCGGACGTCCTGGAGCAGCAGCTCCTCTCTGTCAGGAAAGGCGCTGGGAAGGCGCGCACCACCCAGGAGATCATGGAGGCGCTCCGGTCACACTCTCCTGGTTTACCGCCGACCTCCAAGATTGGGAACGGCGTCAACGACGGTGGGGACGGCCTGGTTGACCGGGAGACCAAGGCGGAGCTCATGAGCCGCTTTTTCGAGTCTCAGCAAGAGGGGTCCGTCACTGCTGTGACGTCGGGCAACACCTCCTCCATGGTCTCGCCTGCTGCATCGTCCTCAGCCGAGCCAACAGGTCCGGACGAAGGATCCCTTCATCAAGCGGCCGCACCAGAAAAGCCCGAGCTGCCGGCTTCCGTTGAATCTGTGATGGCGGCGCTGCCAATCATAAGCGCGTCCGAAGTGATGGCGGAATGGGACCTCGGGAGCGACCATGAAGAGCAGGAGGAGGAGGAGGAGGACGTCGAGATGGATGGGCTCATCCCCGTGAAGAAGCCGGAGGTGGAGGTGACGGACGAGATGGTCTCCAAGCTGCACGAGAAACCCATGGAGAACTTCAACGGGAACTTTGACCACGCCGGGGAGTTCAAGGAGTGGCACGAGATGCTGACCAAGGAGACGGCCGGAGGGGAGCTACTGCATGTCCTGCCATACAGCGTCATCGAATGATTAAGAGACGGGTGGGGGTGGAATCCACGTCAGATAATTTTTCGCCGCCCTCCCAAAGTTTTTGCTGCACACCCGTCGTCGATTCGAGAGATGCAAAAGTTATCCTAGAAATTATTCATTCTTTCTGGAGGTGGGCGATTGAAAAAAGAAATGCCTCAAAAGGGTCAGTGCTGCTGAAAGCAAAAGAAAAAACCATCTCGGATTTAATTTTAACTTAAGAAACCGTAAGGAGCTGTGAACTTTCTCTACGCCCGTGAATGATTGTGGAGCATTCTCATTTCACACATTATATGCAAAACTACTACGATGATTACCTGTTCAAGCGATCGGGAGAAAAAAAGGAAAAGGGAACCGATCGCCAAGCAAGAGAAGTGCCTGCCTGGGCTAAAGTGCCCGCAAAAAAGCGTCTCGGAATAGGGAAAGACGAAAAAAAATTACATCCTGATCAAATTTTCCCGTGTATTGTGCATTTTATGAGGCAACATGTAAGGAAACTGCAACTTGTCGACTGCACACCGAGAGAGGGATGATGAGTTATCACTTCACAAAGTTTTGGATGCGTGCTACCATTACTGAAGCAGAATTCCATCGTCTTAACTAAATAAAAACGGATAAGGAAAAATTCTACTGCCAGCCAACTCGTACAGTCTTCTCGTCATCTTCTTTACCGCAACAGTTTGTCAAAGTCCAGAATGGGAGGTTCTTTCTTCTTTTGCTGGCCGTCGTTTTCTCGCCAGTTCCTCTCGTCTTCCGCCGAACCGTTGCCGGGGCCGTGTACCATCCTGTTGCTCTCCAGGAACTGCATGGTGGTCGCGGTCAAGTGGCTCTCTGGGAGGCCGTACATCGTCAGCCCGGCGGAACCAACTCCTCCAACGGTTACAGCATCCTTCCCCTTGTGCTGTCTCCGGCTGTCGACTCCTCCACCCGAGGTCCTGGCGAGTCTGCTCAGCATGTTGTCGTCCAGGTACTTGAGAGCCATGGAGTTCATGTCCAGGCTCTCCTCCGTGTTGATGGAGGGCGTGACGGAGGCCAGACTCGGCGACAGGTCAAGACGCGGCTGGTACAGGGTGTCGAACTGCAGCTGCGACGGGAGCGGGTCCCTTGAAGACGTCCTTCCTCTGCCCCCAGTCAGTCTCATCTCTCGGACCTCTTCCGGACTGATAAAGCTCACTCCGATCTGACGAAGGCGGTCGGCGGTGGCTCCGGCGGGGTCGACCAGTGGCGTGGGCGTGGCCGAAGACTTGTCGACGACCCTGTCCTCGCGCTGGCGGGACTGTAGCGGCGGAGAATTTGAATTTGAAATGCTGGCGCCCTGAATTTTTCTCTGGAAAATATGGGAAAGGAGAATCGGATAAGTACGAATTTAACTTAAGGATGGTCATATTCAATTTGTACTTTGCGTACGACTGGTTTCTTTGGATTTTCCACGTGCCTGACGCAAATGAGAGATTGCCAGCCAAGAAAACAATTGTAGCTTGTGGACTGACCGAATGTCTAATCTACGCTGTCACGGGGGCCATCGGAATCGCCTACATGGTGGACAAGACTTCCTGCAATTTGTACATTCCTTTATTTCTTGTCCTTTTCGGTTGGCCTAATGTATTTCTGACCCTGCTCCGGCTTCTTTGGCCCATAGTCGGAGGTTTCACGCAGGCCATGTACACAGTCACCCTCCTATTCTACGGTTCCTTCGCCATTTTTCCGGTGGTGACACTTGTCCAGTTCTCCGACGGCGGCAGCGAGAACTACTGCCATCCCTTTCCGTTCGTAGTCGCCTATACCATTCTCGTCATCAAAGCGGCCTGGTTTGTTGTACTCTTCATGCTTTTCCCCATCTGCGTTTTCCTTGCCCTGTGCGTTGGCCTGAATCAAGCCGGCTACGGATATACGCACAGTACTACTAGAGAAGATATACCCATATGAGAGGAAGACTGCCGCAATAACGAAGTGATCAACTCGGCCAAAACTTACAATTATTTCGTCGCACTCGGTTGGGCTCGGGTTGGGTACGAATCCCTCCTCTTCCGCCGCGGCGTACATGCTCGCGCTTTCTCCCAGTCGCATGCTGGCTCCTTCGCGGTCCCCACTGAAAATG
>JAAUYJ010010283.1_pt1 | contig 16318 bp, 20 predicted proteins | sample 7278031 | NCBI WGS metagenome assembly JAAUYJ01 (sample SAMN14350222, study PRJNA611818) | marine sediment metagenome | isolation source: surface marine sediment (1.8m) | place: French Polynesia: Moorea | collected 2018-08 | reverse complement strand
CTCCTCCGCAAATGCCGCGTGAACGCCGCCCTCACCATACAGCTATTCTCGCAGCTATTCCACTTCATCAACATGTGGACTTTCAACCAGGTAAATTAATTTTTTCACGACTCTTCCATTGACATACTTAATAAGAAGAAAACATTCGCAGATCGTCAATTCCGGCGAGCAACCTTCTGCCCCCAACTACTGCACTCATCGGTGGGGCCTCCGCCTGAAGAAGCGCCTTGCCAAGATCGAGTCCTGGGCGGAGAAGCAGGGGCTGGAGCTGGCGGCGGACTGTCACCTGGCGAGGGTGGCGCAGGTGAGGAAACTAGTTTGCAGTGTTGTCTCTTCCCCCATTATTTTGATTGCTGACACCCACCAACAAGGGTCTTTTCATATGGTATATGGGATTGGGACGGTTTAATTAAATTTTGTTTTCCCTTTTTTTGACACATTTATTTATTTGACACATTTTTTCCTCCTCCTACTCTTCGTCCAGGCCGCCCACCTGCTCCTGGCCCGCAAGAACACCGCCGAGGACATCGCGTCTGTCTCCTCCATCTGTTTCAAGCTCAACTCTGTGCAGCTTCGCACCCTCCTTCGTCGATACGCCCCTGAACCGGACGAGACGCCGATCTCTCCAGACATGGTGGACACCATCGTAAGGGTGGCAGAGAACACGGTGGACGAGATGGCCAGCTCAGAGGGAAGAGAGGTAGGTTGCTGTTGTTAGAACAGCAATTGTCCTTGCCATTTTGGTTGTTTTAGAGGTCTTAAGTTTTGAAATATCTTTTTTTATTTTTGGCGCAATTAAAAAATTCACGTCATTTACGGTTGAGACTTGACTTTTTTTTCAAAATTATTTTTTTGAGATATTCGTCAGATTGATCATTGATGCTATTCTCCTACATTTTCCCTCGTGTAGGTCCGCCTTGAGGAGGACCGCGTGCTGCAGCTCCCGTTCCTCCTCCCCGAGGACGGCTACAGCTGCGACATCGTTCGCGGAGTCCCAGGGGGGCTGGTGGAGTTCGTGGCCCCGCTGCAGCAGGTAGGACTGTGCGTCATGACGCCGCAGCCCACCTCGTCAGGGTTCTGGACCATCTACATGGACAGGCTGGACGTGACGCCCGTAATGTCGTCGCCGGCGCCGCCGAGGAGCCCAAGCGAGGTGAGGACGGAACGAACGAATTGTGTTGAAATGAAGTCTTAAAGCTGCTCTTGAAATGAAGACGCCGATTTCTCCTGCTATAAGAAGAACTCTACCAACATCCTATGTATACAAATTATTCTTTTTTGTTCTGTATAGGTGAGCCAGGCTACTCAGAACGGCGAGTTCCCTCCCCCTCAGCCTCAGCAGCAGCAGCAGATGCAACAGCAACAACCTCCTCTTGGCATTGGCGGCAACTACAGCAACGACGAGCCCGAGGTGCAGCTGATCCAGCTGCCAAAGTTCCAGAGCGGCATGGGCCTGAGCATCGTGGCGGCAAAGGGGGTCGGGAAGGACAGGCTGGGCATTTACGTCAAGGCAGTGGTGGAGGGAGGGGCGGCGCACCACGACGGCAGGCTGCAGGTAAAAAGACATACAAGAAAAGGATATTGAAAAGGCTCTCTTGTTAATCTGCATCATTTTTCGGAAAATGCATATTTAATTTCCTAAGTTTTCTTCAGCACAAACTGTACGTCTTCCTAAAAAAAGATGGAAAGCCAATGATTTATTTTATCATTACTTGCTCAGGCCGGCGACCAACTACTCCGCGTTGACGGTCAGAGCCTCGTTGGCATCACCCAGGAGCGCGCTGCCGAGATCATGATGCACACAGGCCCGGTCGTCGAGCTGGAGGTGGCCAAGCAGGGGGCCATCTACCACGGGCTGGCCACGCTCCTCTCCCAGCCGTCGCCAGTGCTCTCGTCTAGGGCTAACGGGTCGGAGCAACAACAAAGGTGAGTTTCCTTACCATCCCAAATGATTTTGAAGAAGACCCAAAAAATTCTTCTCTCTTTCCAGATCAAAATCTGTGTCTTCCCTGGGCGGCCCCGTCCCTGTCCCCGCGTCAGCCGCAGCGGTGGACCAGCAGCCCACCTACCAGAACCAGGCCTCGGCCGCCGCCGGCTTCCCTCCCCCGCTCCTCCGCAGCACCACAGCCCCAGGACTAGGCCTCGGAAACGGGGGCGGCCCCGTCCGCGGCGGCACCGGCCAACCGGCGTTCGCCCACTCAAACTCGGCCCAGAATCTCCGCCCCAACTTCGTCCCGAACGGCCGCGTCTCCGCCTCCGCCTTGGACCAGGAGCAGGCCTTTTACCAGAACGTGACCTCCGCCGGGCCACAGGGGAGGTTCGTCCCCCCGCAGCACTTGCTCCCCAGCCCCGGGGGGACCCCGAGGGAGGTCGCCGGGGCGGGGGCCGCACCCGGACAGAACCCGGCTGACCTCTACCACGCCTCCCCGAGAATATCCGGTACGCCCGGAGGACCCGGAGGTAAAATTGAGCGGTTTTTGAAACGTGGTTTATTTTCGAACACGGGAAATACCAATGGGATTGTTCCTATTTAGGCGACACCGGCCCCGAGAAGCCCCAGCGCCAGTACGCCTACAACCAAGACGCCAACGACAGCAGCAACAGCAACAGCAGCAACGTCAAACAAAATACTGCCCCTCCCAAGAAGGCCAGTCAGAGCAGCCTGGGAAGAGGGGTGCGGTTTCAGGAGCCAACGGAGAGTCAGCAGCAGCAGGTGAGTTAGTATCAAAAGGAATGTCCTTTTGTCATCACTTTTCTTCTCCCTGCCGCCGCCCTTGGAATGTCTCAAAATCGGTTTCGGGGAAAAGAAGGGAGCACTGTAGCACCGGGTGGAACGGAAATATTTTTGCACACACCTGCCGAATAGGAGAGGGTCATTATTATCAAACTTCCTGTTTCCCACACGCGCCGCTGCCCCAAAAAAGCACACTTCCCTTGAAATCCAAATATCCCCCACCTCGTCATTTCCCGGAAAGGGGACACCCTAGTTGGCCGAGCAAGAGAATAAAACTTTTTTCTCTCTATCTCACCGCCTTTCTCTCTCTCTTCTCTCTCTGCACCACTCTTCATTCCACTACGATGCCCCGAATCAAGGACGAGGACGATGCCTCCTCCGCGCTGGACCATCTGCGGCTCTCCTCCGTGGAACGGGAGTTCAGGAGGAGGGTGGAAGAGTACAAACGGGAGACGACTGGAGAAGCCGTAAGTCAAGGTTTAAATCTGGTTGCATGCGCTTCTTTCTGAGATTTTGTGCTTCTCTGCGGGGGATAGCGGCCATTGGTTTGATATTTGTTTTGTATTCGAACTTTCAATCTTTCTGCTTGCAACCCTAGTAAATTCAATATATTTTGCACCCGCTTCAGGACCACGGCGGCGGCCAGCACCTGCTGGAGAAGAAGCGCAAGGAGCTTGAGGACCAGCGCCGTGCGGAGCAGAGCCTGCTGCAGGAGGCGGAGAGGAGGAGGCAGATGGCCAGCAGCGGGAGCGGGGACACGCCGCCGCCGCTGCCGTCGGAGCCGCCGCCGTTGGACGGAGGGGAGGGGGAGGCACAGCCGCCGCCGCCGCCGCCGCCGGGAACACAGAGGTGTGTTTGCTATTCTATACCTTTTACCACGTCCATCGTGTTTATTGTTTGTTTCATTCCAGACTTGACATGCTGATCGGCGCTTCCTCGGCCCCTCTCCCTAAGGCGAAGGAGACTCCCAAGCGGGTCTCCTTCAAGACGGACGAGGCGCCGGATCCGGAGGAGCTGGAACAGCATCAGGGGCACCACGGAAATAACGGAGACGGAGGCGCGGAGGAGGAGGATCAGGAGGAGGGCAGAGCGACACCGGAGAGGAAGGGGAGCCGGAACCAGGACCCAGATGTAAGACTGTTTCTTCCTGTCTTTGCTTGCATTTGTCATTTGGTTTATGTTTCGTTTCCAGCAATTCCTCGACGAGGCCGAGACGCTTCTCAACTCCTCCACCTTGGCGCTGGAAAAGTTCGACTTCAACAAGAGCACGGGGCACACGCCCAGCGTTATCGGCGCGCAGGAGGTCTACAGGTACACTTTTTGAACGTTTGAATTATCCTTTTTCAAATGGGAAATCTGTGGACGAACTTTGATTGAATATTATTATTGTCTTTATTAAAAAGTATAATTAGCGAAATGACGTTCTCGCTTTCGTGTACAACTCAGGGACCCGCGTCAGAAGCGCCTGCAGAAGGCTCAGGAGGAGAAGGCTACGGCGAAGCAGCAGCCGGACGGTGCCAAGCTGTCCTTCAAGGAGAAGATGAAGCTCTTCGCGGTGGAGGCGGGGGAGTCCTCCGCGCCAAGGGAGAAGGCAAAGACCTCCAGGGTCCAGAGGGACATCGAGGATCAATGAGACAAGAAAAACAAAATGCAGCTAGAGTTAGTACACAAATACAAAATACTTATACATTTGTACGGCTCTTGGAAGACTTTTGCAGCAGAATGAATGTTGGGAGAGTGGGAGAGTAGATTGTCTTCCGTCCGTCTATATACCTTCCAGAACCCAAATGCGTTCCAAAAAAAAAAGGAAAAGGAAAAACTGCGCTATTTTGATAAGTGACAGCTACTGTACTGTACTAGACGCACAGATTTATATACCGTTGTTGGATTTTTTTACGCTGGCTGATGTGCAACTATCTCTCTCTCTTCCACAACTGCTACACTGATGCCGTTTGTACTGTACCTCCAACAAGAAAAAAGTCTCCCGTCGACAAAATTGAAATATACTGAAACACGTGACAAAATGAGAAGAGCAAGGACCTCGGAACTCATTGAAACCGCGACCTATTATCTGTCCTTGTCTGGCCGTTAGACCTGTAGAAAATACGTCCCCTTGGATCTTTGAGAACAATCTTAAGTCCTCGCACTTGTTCATAGCACAATTTCATTTTTATTACACTTCTGAGGGAGGGGCACTGAACACTCTAAGGGGGATGAGAACACTACCGAGACATCTTTTGCACTACGCTTTATCACTGTTTCTTTCCCCGAGTCCCTACTCCCTCTTGATGTCCCCCTGGTAGGGCACCCTGGGCGCCCGCAGGTCCTTGTAGTAGTAGGAGTATGCCGCGAGTGCCGCTCCGATGGCGATCCCTGGCACGACGGCGCGAAGGAGGAGGGCGCGGGCGCGGTACCCGGGGGTGCCGAAGACGCGCACGTCGTTGCGCCACACCTCGTTGCGGATCCAGGGGTCCTTGAGGCCCTTGGCAGCCAGCCGCTGCTCAAGATGCTGGAGGGCGGGCTGAAACACACGGGCAAGATTAAGGATCAGGTTTGCTTATTTTTTCTACCGCCAAAGGGAGATCCTATCCGAGGCGCCAACAAAGGTCAAAAAGCGCCACTTTGGCGCAAAATGGCCTAGTCAGGTAGTCAGTAGTCAGGCAGGGTTTCTGGGAAAGTACAGCAAGGGCCGCGGAAAATGCTTAAAGGGAACCTCACCGTGTGTTCTCCGACCGTGTACATCTTCCAGTCAGGGACTGGAGGGGGCACGGGGGCGCCGCCCATACTCAAGGGGAGGCTGGACAAGAACGGCAAGGAGGAGATCAGGGACACTTCCACCAAGAGACACTTGGACAACAGCAGAACAAAGCAGACGAAAAATGGAGTGGAAGCGTTGCCAGGGAGGAGGTTGAGTGACAAGAAAGGAAACTCACTTTCAACTGTGATGAGGCTCAATAAAGGCTTTTTTCATGTAATTTTAACACATTTTTTATAAATGACGTATCGGTAAGCCTAGAAAAAAGATGTGTGCCCTCATCCGAAGTGTCCAACAAGCTTGATTGTTGGCCTTGTTTGGCCTTTCCTGTCGTGTTTCCCCCTGTGTTCCCGCTGAAAGTCAGATGGAAAAAGGAAAACAAAACACTGCAGACGAAAAAGTTTCCGTGCACGCCGCCGCCGCTGCTGCACATGTGGAACGTGAACGTGAACATCTTGTAGGTGTAGGAGATCCTCGTCGTCGTGCTCATCATGGGCAAGAACAAGGGGAAGAGGGGGAAGGACAAGGGGGCGAAGAAGGCGGAAGAGGAGGAAGCGACTCCTGTCATGAGGGAGGAGGAAGAGGAGGCGGATCCCCTGGAGGCTGGACACGAGGAGGAGGAGGAGGACGTCGGGGAGGATCCAAACTACGGGAACTTCCTCAAGGACGTGGCGGCGTTGGAGGGGGCGCCAAGGTGAGAGATACAAGAAAAATGGTTTTCCTTCTCTTTGGGAAATAGTCGCACTTGTTCTCGTCTTTGAATTCAGGTTCGTGCACTACAACGACGACCGCAACCTGGACGTGGCCTTCGCTCAGGCCATCAAGGAGGCGAAGGACAAGGAAGGGGGCAACAAGGATAAGTCTGACTTTGTGCCGATCGACTCCCTGCTGAGCGACCTTCCTTCAACCGGGGCCGGGCAGGCAGTCAAGAAAGCCGTGCGCAAGAGCGCTGCGGTGGATCAGGACAGCGACGACGACGACGAGGACGAGGATGGCAAGAAGAAGAGGAAGAAGAAGCGCAAGAAGGATGCCGAGTCCAAGTCCTCCCTCCGTCTGCCCGCCCCGCTGTCTGGCCCTGAGCAGGAGCGGACGGCCAGGGCAGCCATATACCAGAGGACAAAGGAGGACGTAAAGGTGTGGGACGCAGTCGTGCATTCATCCAGGTAATCGAATATTCGAACATTGCATTAATGAATTGTTCGACTAGTACTCGATTAACCATTCTCCGTTCCTCCCCAGGGCCGCCGAGACTAAGAAGTTCCCGCTGGTGAAGCCCGACCTGCGGGTGTCGACCCACTCCGAGTGCTCCGTCTCCTTCCGGCCGAGGAACCCGCTGGAGGAGCAAGTGATGGCGCTGCTAAGGAAGTCCAACACGGCGGAGGAGAGCACCAGGCTCAGCAAGAAGGAGGAAGACATGCTGGCTCAGATGACGGTTGGAAATGTAGCTAAAGTTACAAAGAGTTCGTCAAATAAAAGTTGTTCATTCCTGTTAGGTTCGCGAGGCTGAGGAGAAGCGCAAGGAGATGATCCGGCTCAAGCTGCTGCAGCAGTACCAGGAGGCCAAGCTCAAGCGGCAGAACAAGATCAAGAGCCGGAAGTACCGCAAGCTGGCCAGGAAGCAAAAGGAGAAGGAGAGGGAGAAGGAGATAGAGGAACTTCGCCGGACCGATCCGGAGGCCGCCCTACAAATGGCCAAAGATGACGAGAAGACAAGGATCCTGGAGAGGGCCACATTGAGGCACAGGAACAACTCAAAGTACATGCAGCTGCAGGCCAGGAGGGCAAAGAACGACAAGGAGGTAAGCCTTGTAAAAATGATTTGGGGATTTAACTCTTGAATTCCGCATTTTCAGAGCCAAGAAAAGTTCCACGACGGCCTGGCGCTCCACCGCAGCCTCAAGGCAAAAAACGCGGCTGGAGAGGACGGAGGCGAAAGCGAGGATGATAACCTGCCCGAAATGGAAGAAAAAGACAAGGAGGGAGAGGGGGAGAGCGTCCAGGAGTTCAACTCCAACTTCAAGGAGTTTTACGAGCAGCAAAACGAGGCCAAGAGGGCGGCCAGGGAGAGGTCTGAGGCTGTGCGGGCGCAGAGGGAGAGGGAGCGGCTGGAGATGGCCTCGGGCTCCATCGACGACCTCTTCACGGAGGCCGGGAGGGTCGCAAAGAGAAGGGGAGAGGGGAAGGTGTCCGAAGAGGAAAAGGAAGAGAGTGACGACGAGGAGGAGGAGATCGTTGATTTGAAGACGGACGCAGATCACAAGGAGAGGCAGAAGGAGGCAGAGGCAAAGGAGCAGGCTTCCAAGAATAAGAAGAAAAAAGAAGCCATCCTTGATCCGGACGACTTTGTCCAGACGGTGGACCTGACCAAGAAGAGGAGGCTTCCCGACGTCGGACAAGGTGACGGCGAAGAGGAGGATGGCGCCGAGGACTTTGACGCTCAGGCTCAGGCAGTCTCGGAGGCCTTCGCAGGAGACGATGTGACCTCGGAGTTCAAGTCCGAAAAGGCTGCCGAGGTGGAGAAGGGGAGGCCAAAGGACTTAGACCTGACTCTGCCCGGCTGGGGGTCATGGGGCGGGGAGGGGCTGAAGGTGTCAAAGAGGAAGCGGAGGCGATTCACGGTTCGCGCGCCTCCGCCGCCAAAGAGGAGGGACGAGAACAGGGGACACCTCATCCTCAGCGAAAAGGAGGACGAAAAGATGAAGAAGCACCAGGTGAGAACATAGTTAAAAATAATGTCTCCAAAAAGAAGAGTTGTTACCGTTTTCAGCACATACGTTGCAGCTTGAACGTAGCGACGAAAACTGATTAGACTAAATAGTTTTTTTGTCACGAGAAAACAAGAGCAACAGTAGAAATTGTCGTCGTTTTTTGCAAACGTCCCCATTGCTAGATTGCTATTGAGTCGAACAGCATTAACTACGAGAACTGCTGCAACGATTCACAAATTCATCTCTATTCCCTTGTAGCTGCTGCAATATTCAACGCTGCATTCCTCGTTTTGCAGCAATCATTTGCACCCAGCTTTGTTTTTTTCGCGACTATATAAAAGTGGAATAATTTCTCAATTTCAGGTTACCAGTGTGCCCTTCCCCTTCACCACCGTTTCTGACTTTGAGGCCAGCCTGAGGACGCCCATAGGAGACACATTTGTACCAAGGACGGCCTTCAAAAAGTTCATCAAGCCTAAGGTATTAAACTGCAGTTTTCCCATAGCTTATTCTCTAGATATGTTTTTAATAGGTTGAGACAAAGCTTGGCGCCGTCATCGACCCAATGGACGAGGAGGAGTTGGTCAAGAGGAAGATCGTCTGAGGAAAAGAGTTTCGACGGCGGTCTATGAATTATGTTGCGTTGTTTCTTTTTACTTTTTCATTTCCGCTTTGATACCGATTAAAGAAATGTAAACTGTGAAAGTATCTCCATCAAGGCCCCACAGCATAATCGAGTTGTGAGGTTGCGACCCTCTGAGAAAACGGTGTAGACCTGCCACGGCGGAAAGCGGCCAACAAAGCAGCTTTGGCGAATATTTTTTTATAGTTTTATTAGGCTGATGTACCTTCTCTACATTCCGGTGCTTTTTGCTACAATATAAGTGCAATAATTTTGTTTGATCTTTCACCATGACATCACCTGAAGATTTGGGCATAATTAGGTTTTTCAGATTTTCTTTTTATCCTCCCTGCCTTCTCGTTTTGCCCTGGAGGAGGAGGCGACGAAACGAAAGACGGCCACGAGAGAAAGAAAGAAAGAAAGAAAAGTCTCCTCTTTCCTCTCTCTCTTTCTGCTTCACCTGCCTCCTCTCCTCTTGCGCCTCCTCCCCCCCTTTTCTACCTGTGTGCCTCCGTCCGGGCCGAACCGGCGGACCCGGGCTGCTTCTTCCCCCGCCCGGACACCCAGCCAGCCGCGCCGCCGTTCACCTGCTACTCACCTCATCGCTGATTACTTATAACGGATTGCCAAATGGGACAAAGATCGACCCTTTTTTTTTCACGGAATATTAGTAATTCTCGTTAGTTTTTCTCGGAGTTTTAATGAAAAGGACGGGAATTAAACTAAGAGGGTTTTTTGCAGATTTTTATTCGCTCTTGGTCTTTTTATCTCCATTGTCTCTCCCCCTGGCAACTCTGCTTCAGTATAAGAAAGAAAGGCGAGGAGCACAGTCAGAGGCGCACTTTGTAGGCATCTCTTGACCTCCGAGGTCGCTTTGAGACCGCGGCCTCCGTCGCACGGGAGTGTGCAGTGAAGGGGGTCGGGCATAGGACCCGGAGGAGTGAGACCCGGACTGGCCACGGGTGCTCTGTGTCCTGGAGACTAAGCCAGCCTGGAAAAAGTAGAGATAAGACAGCTCCTACTGAGTGTGAGGATAGATAGACAGGTGGCGGAGGAGGTGGAGGCCGGGGTCACGAAAGGGGCCTCCCTGTTGTAGGGTATTTGTACGCACACAAATAGTCCATCCAAACAGCCAAGAAAAGTGTTGTGACGCAGAAACAAAGAAGTGATTAGTGAAAAGCCAAGTCCACTTTCTGTTTTGCAACAAGTGCTCCTCCTCATCAGTCATCAATAATTTGCAGGTGAATTCATTAGTACTACACCCGTTACAGCAAGAGCGTTTGAAGTGTGTGTGCAAAAAAATTCCGGCAAAATCTTCTTCTTTCGCGAGCGGCTTTCCCTGACGTCAGATCAGGTGTGAGCTCACTGCTCGGCAAGAGTGTGGGGAAGGTGGGTGGGTGGGTGGGTGGGGTGCCTCCCCTGGGGCCGGTGTTTATGCCTCTTTCTCGCAGGAGGAGCAGGAAAAGTGGGAAAGCATCTGATGTGCTGCACCCGCTTCTCCTCCTCACGTACCCGCGGGAATTTCCCTTCCCCCCTCCCGCTCTTTGGGTGGGCGCAAGGCCAAGAATAAACCCCCCTCTTTCCTCCTTCTCTTCCCGGGAGGTGGAGGTGGAAAGTCATGGGGAAAAGCGAAGATATGCCGAAACACTTCTTACTGCTCCTCCTCCTCTTCCTTGCCAGGCCCTCACTCCTCAGTCTCTTTCTCGCCCTCCTCCTTCTCTCCAAGCATACATAATCACTGTGCATACTTCTCTCCCATCGCCTAAACACAGGACAAGAAGTGAGCAGAAGGAGACCGCTTTGAAGTCCTCCATGGCACCTGGCTGCGGCGGCGGCGGCGACCGGCGGCAACATCATCAACAGCAGCTCCGCCGTCGCCAGAATCTGGAGTCCTCGCTGGCAATTGCAGCAGCGGCGGCGGCGGGAGCGGCGGCCTGAGGGACATGGGACATCCCAACAACATGTCATCCTCCAACGGTCTGCAGCAACAAAACAATGTGGCGGCGCAGCAGCAGCAACAGCAACAGCAGGTAAGATTTCGCCAAATTGCAACATATTTTCTCTTTCTGACTTGTACGTCTCTGAAGGAATTGGAAAATATAATGTATTTCCGCTGTTTTTTCAGGCCTCTGGCGGCTCCAAGAAGGCCCCCGGAGGAGGGGGTGGAGGCGGCGCCCCCGCCCATCGCTCTGGGTACAACGCCAAGGCCATGGAGAAGATCAGGAACTCGCTCCGGCCCTTTGAGCAGCAGGAACAGCAGCAGCAGCTGTTGCAGCTGCAGCAACAACAACAGCAACAGAGGCTGCAACAGCAACAGCAGCAGCTGGCGGAAAACGGACTCGACGAGGTAGGAAAAAAAAATCCCGTGATTGCACGTGATCAAAACATGCCTGCTTCGTAGTACACGTTCCAAAGCACGTTATAAGTCGCACAATTTCCCATCAATAGCATAATATTCAGGGGCCTTGGAAATTCTAAAGACAAGCCCGGTTTGAACCTGCAGTGAAAGGGGCGTCGCCCGTGCCATCCTCCCCCTCCTCCTCGTTTTGAATTTTTGCCGATTAGGATTGGTATGCAGGGACGTGGGCGGGTGATCCAATGAACAAGGCTGTATATAGTAGGAGGGGCAATCAGAAGGTGGCGGCTTCCCACACCGCCGCCGCCGCCGGAATGCAACGAAATGCCAATTTTTTTATTCAGCATTCCTTTCGCAAAGAAAAAAGTGCTGCACAGACTGCAATTTCGATGCCTCTCTCCCCTTTCATTATTGCTTTAGTGGGATGGCAGACGAAAAATGCGCGCGGTCAACTTTCGGGAACTGTTCATTTATTTCCCCTTTTGCAATTATCAATAGCGGGCCATACTGACACGAGAAATACGGTAGTTGTTATCCGTGCTCCTCTTTCGGGAATGTCATAGAGGCACGGCGAGGAAGAGCGCACTTCTCTCCATATGATAGAATGCGATCTTTGCGCGGCCCTCCTCCGCCGGCCAGGCAGATTTTTGAGGAGGATGCGAAGTTTTGCTGCGGCTGCGTTGCGTTCCTTACCTCCCGCAGCAAGCACGCATGCTGTGAAGGAGAAGAAAAAGGAGGTTGGGGAGGAGGAGGAGGGAGAGCCGTTGCCCCTCCTCCTCCTCCCCAGGCAGCATTAGTCTTCTTGTCGGCTTTGAATGAGGCTGAGGAATGTCTGGAATGCGGCGACGGGTAGGGCTGAGAAAGAGCGGACGGTCGGGCGCGTCGGGCGGAGGGAGGGAGGGCACACCTCCCCTCGCCCACGTTCCCAGATTGCTGCCTCCTCCTCCTCTCTTTTTTGTGCTCACCTATGCCGCACACACGCACGCACACATCTTTCCCCCCTCAGGCAGAGCAGAAGAAACGGTTGCTTTTTTGTGTCAGGGGCGAAGGAGGAGGAGGGAGAGGACGTCTTACGAATTTGGAATGAGCGGATGGATGGGTATGGACAGTCGACGACGCCCCATCCCCATTCTAATAACCGGCGGAGGGGGAAAGAAATGGGCATGATGATGATGGTCGTGGCCGAATCGCCCCATAAAAAAGAAGAAAAATGCAGAACTGCGGGCCGGGTTTTTACGCATCGGATAGAAGAAAAAAGCGTTGGGGTGGCGGAATTTTTGCCCCTCACTGGAAATATTTGGGAAGGTAGGTAGAGGGTGACGGCAGGAGGAGAAGGAGGAGGAGGAGAGCAGTTTTTGTCGGTTGGCTCTTTCTTTCCTCCCTCTTCTCGATTACACTCAGGTATGCAGGGGGGATTTTAAGCTCAGTTGAATTCCGTTTGATGTGCTTCTTCTCTCCCAAGGTCGGGCGGGAGCGCTTGCGTTTCGTTCAAGACGACAAGAAAAAAGAAAAATCTTTCGAATACTTTCAGTTGATTTGGGTCGGAAGGTTTTCAAATGCAACTTGATTAGAGTTTTAGATTTTGCACCTCTCCAGGAATGCGAAGAGTCGGAGAGAGGTACAACATAGCAGACCTACTGCTCGCCCCTAGAATCTGCCTTTGAAGTAAAATTTCCTCCGTCGCATCTCCCTTCGCAAATGATTTTCCCCCATCTTCTCCTCCTCCTCCTCCTCGTTTTCCCTCTCATTGGTATTTACCCCACCAATGTTCTTCTATTCGATGGAGATCAATGCAGCTGCTTCCCTTTGGAATGGGAATCCGCATCCGCCCGTTCCCCCCCCTTGTCCGCGGCAATGGCGGCGGCGGCGCCAACGGCTGCTGGGAAAAGGGAGGAGGAGAGTTTTTGAGCACTTCTGCAGGAAGGAAGGAAGGAAAGAAAGAGGGGGTTGGGAAAGCGTGCCGCCCACCCCAACGCCGATGGGAAGAACCTATGGAGGAGGAGGAGCTGTGGAGAAAAGGAGAAGCAGATGGGGCGGGGAGGGGGTTGCTTTTGCTATACGTAGTAGCACAGCGGAAACGGCGTTCGTTCCCCCTCCGTTGCCTCTCCTACGGGTGCTTGCCGTATATGCACAGTAGTACAGTACGTACAGCGGCTTTGTTTACAGTGAGAGAAAGAGGGAAGCATTGCATAAACTGTGCATTTGAAATTGTGGGTGTCCCATTTTTGCTCGTAGTGCGGGAAATACATACGTACAAGATGCTGCAGCGTTTGCGCCGCAGCATGAGGCGCAAGAAGGCGTCCTACTGCGTAAACTGCGGCCACTCCCAGAGGGAGTGCTACCACGCAGAGTACGCGGAGCCGGGATTCTCCAACAACAACAGTAGTAACGGCAACAACAATCAGTTCAATTCGCTGCCCAATCGCCGTTCCGTCAGGGCCTACCGAGAGGCCTCCATACAGGAGTACCTTTTGTATTACGAAGCGGTCAGTTTAGTCACGAAAAAAGAAGTCCAACAGAAACTTCATTGTGTTCTTGTCATTCATTTACAGGAATATGCGAGGCGGATGCTACTTCAGTCCGAGCTGGCCCTGCAGCAGGCCTCCAACAACGGCGGCCCACAGCAAGTGTTGGTGCACCATGCCAACCACCACCTCAACTCAATGTCCTCGGCGGCCTCAACCTCCTCAGCGTCCTCAGCTGGAACAAGCTCCATCGTCAACAACAACCTGCTGACGGCGGCGGCAACCGGCGGCAACAACAACAACGGCGCGCCGCCGGCGCTGCCGCCCAGGAGGAGCGGCGCGCCGCCGCAGCCGCCGCGGGTGCCAGAGCATCACCACCACCACCACCTTCATAACCACGCAGGTGTGGTTGACTCGGCCCCGCCTCCTCCGCCGCCGCCGCGGCAGAACGCCAACCCTCCTCCTCCTACCCCGCCCAGGGGAACCACTCCACCTCCGCCCCCGACGTTGGCGGCAGCGGCGGCAGCGGGAGCGGCGCAACCTTCCGCGAACCCGCCGCAGCTCCTGAAAAGGATGTCCCCCATTACTGTGGCCCGGTCGGCGGCGGCCTCCTCCCTCCAACAGCAGCAGATGCAGCAGCACAGTCAGAAACAACAGCAGCAGCGGGGCACCTCACCGGTGACCCAGCAGCAACCAATGCGGGTGCCAAACTCTCGGGAGATCCAGCAGCAGGTCCAGCAGGTGCAGCAGAAGCTGCAGAACATCAACATCTTCCCTGAGGAAGGGTGCGGCGTGGTGGAGCCTCCGCCGCCCTACCCGATGGGTCCAGACGCCGCCGCGGCCCCCACATTCGCCGTGCCGTCTTCCCCCGCGTTGGTGCAGCAGCAACAGCAGCAACAGAACCCTCCCCCAGCTCCCCCTCCCTCCTACTCCCAGTCCCTGGCCATGCGCCAGTCGCCCACCCTCTCCTCCGCCTCCTCCGACTACCGTGCCACCCCCTCCACCACGGCAGACTTCAGGCGGTCTCCGGCGCCGCTGCAGGCCGCCAACCTCCTCCACCACGCCGGATCCTACGGACCCATGATGGCCTCAGCCGCAGCAGCGGCAGCGGCAGCCTCCAGTGCCTCCGTGGCCTCCTCCACCCCTGTCCCGTCGTCCTCCGCGGTGACGGCCAGCCCCATCCCCATGGTGGCGGCCTCCCCCTCACCGGCCTCATCCATGCTCTCGTCCTCCTCCCGCACCTCCTCATCAGTCCACGCGTGGACAGCGAGACAAGCCAAGACCCACTCGCCAATCATCATGCAGTCCGTCAAGAGCACGCAGGTGCAGAAGCCAGTGCTGCAGTCTGCCACGGCGGTGGCGCCAGTTCCTTCAGACTGTGCCTCAGTGGCCTCATCGTCTTCCAAGGACGGGGGAGGGAGCAAACCTCCGCCCTCTTACGAGTTCTCAATGCAGCAGAAGCAGCACGGCGGGAGCGCAGCGGCCCCTCCGCCGCCGCCGCCGCCGCACCCTTCCTCGCCGTCGGCAAGCTCGAGCCAGAGCGGCAACAGCCCGGTCCCAACGCGGATCGCCGCCGCCGCCAGCCCGGCCGCCGCTGTCCTCACGGCGGCAGCCGTCAACGCCGCGGCAGCGGCGGGGGCAGACGGCGGCCAACAACTCCCGCCGCCGCCGCCCTACCCTAGCTCTGCCGTCGCCTCCAAGAAGGAGGCGGCCGGTCTCGTCAGCGGCACTCAGGTCTCTGGTAAGCAGGGCCATGTCATCAGCACCGCCAAGGTCGTCTCCAACGTGGGCAAGGTGGCCGCGGTGGCGCCGCAGAGGAAGTACTCTGCCCCCGTGACGGCGTCGCCCCTGGTTGCGATGTCCGCCGCCGCCACCGCCGCCGCCGCCGCGGCATCCGAAACCGGCTCGTCCGCCGCCTCCCGCTCTGAGAGCCCCGTGTCAGACTCCCACACCATCTCTGCCTCTCCCGTCTCCTTCCAGTATTCAGAGGCGACGCGGACGGCCTCCTACGCCACAGACTCCGGCCTCGTCTCCGCTGCTGTGGCGGCGACGGAGGCCCTCCCCTTGCCCTCGGCCCAGACCTCCACCGCCTCCGCCCCTCCCTCCCGCACCACCCACCACACCTCCCCCAAGCCTGAGCGTCGCCACCTCCCGCCCGAGGCCGCAGAGGAGACCCTGCTCCGTCGCCAGTCGCTCATACAGTACTGCTCCCCGGAGGCATTCAAGTTCTTCATGGAGCAGCGAGTGGAGAACGTCATGAAGGAGTTCGAGAACCGGCGAAAACGCAGGCTCCTCCTGGAGAGCGAGCTGGAGGAGCTCAGGGTGGAGGACAAGCACTCGATGCGGCTGCTCCTGCAGAGGAAGGAGACAAACTACCTGCGCATGAAGCGGGCCAAGGTGCACAAGAGGGACTTTGACAAGATCAAAAAGATCGGCGTGGGCGCCTTCGGGGAGGTGTCCCTGGTCAGGTCCATCAACACGGTGACTGGCAAGCCCGAGGCCTACTACGCCATGAAGAAGCTCAAGAAGGAGAAGATCGTGGAGGAGAACCAGGTCGCTCACGTGATCGCGGAGAAGGACATCCTGGCTGAGGCGGACAACGAGTGGATCGTCAAGCTGTACTACTCCTTCCAGGACAAGAAGAACCTCTACTTCGTCATGGAGTACATCCCCGGAGG
>JAAUYJ010132690.1_pt1 | contig 16325 bp, 21 predicted proteins | sample 7278031 | NCBI WGS metagenome assembly JAAUYJ01 (sample SAMN14350222, study PRJNA611818) | marine sediment metagenome | isolation source: surface marine sediment (1.8m) | place: French Polynesia: Moorea | collected 2018-08 | reverse complement strand
GTCCACTCCGGGGGCGGGGGGGGGGGGGGGGGGGGGGGGGGGCCGACGCTACCGGTGGCGGAGAAGGGGGAGGGGAAAGAGGAAGCACTTCCAACCGTCCGTCCGTCTCCCGTCTCTTTTTCCTCTCCGCCACACCTTCCTTTCTTTTCCCTTCTTCTCCCCAGTTTGGAAACGGTCACCCGGGTGGCCGGACGTGAGTTAGGACCGAGCGAAAAGAAAGAAGGTGGAAAAATCGTTACGGCTCAAGAAAGTGGGAAAGGAAGGAAGGTGGCGTTGGAGAATTGCTTGTGTTTGTTGCGGAGGAAGAGGTGAAACTTTCCTTTGTGCATTGGAAGGAGCAAAAAGTCGTCTTCTGGTCGTTGTCGTAACCCAGATTTCTCGAGTTTCACCACCTCTAGGAAGGAAGGAAGAGCTTTGACCTGATCTTTACACCCCTTCGCTCACTTCCTTTGTCGCCCCTGAGGCGGCAATTGCATGCCCGTAGGCGGGGAGAGAAGTGAACACATGTGTGGAGCACAGAGAGAGTGACACCATTCACAGGCTGATTGCCTTTCCCCTCGACGACAACGACAGACACATGTGTGAACGCGAGCCGAGCCCCCCAACACGCACTCCGACCCGACACCAGGAAAAATAATTGTTACACACAGAGAGAGCAGAGAGACACTCGAAGAACACCGTGAAAAAGTTAGTTCCGTACATCGTGTACAGTAGTACTGAAAGAGTCAGTGCATTTACGGTGACCTGAAAAAGAAGAGCAGTGACGAGAGGGAAAGAACAAAAGAAGACTAAGAAGGACTCTTCTCTCCTCACATTACACAACTCTCAGCATTTGCATATTTTCTCCATTTGCTCCTCCTTCTACTCCAGACGAACGACCGCAGAAAAGAAAGGGAGAAGCCGACGCCGCCACCCTCATTCCCTCGCCGCCCGCCCGTCTCTTTTCCTCCGTGAAATTAACCACTTGATGAGCCCTAGCTCTCAGATGGTTGCAAGAGAAGAGAAGAGGAGTCATGGCCTGGCAAGTGCTTGTGTCCTACTTGCGCACTGAGCAGCGAGGAGACTCCAAAGGTCACCTTCCCCATCGCCTCCGTCCCCCGGAAGGAGGGCCCATGCAGGAAGGAAGACATCTAAACGGTGAACAGAAGGGGAGGAAGAGGCATCACCGCTCAATGGCGGCCATGGCCTCATCGTCGTCTTCGACATCCTCCTCTGAGAAGAGGAGCAGCGGATTCTTCCAGCACCTGCTGGGACCGCCCTGCACCTCCTCGGCAGCGGCGCTGAGGGGTTCGGCGGAGTCTCTGGAGGTGTCGGTGGCATCCTCTTCCGACGCCACGTCCTCGTCCTCGTCCTCCACCGCCTCCACTCCCGAAGGAGGAGGAGGAGCAGGGAGCGAACTGAGTCGCAGCGGGTCCATCCGGGTGTCGGACTCTCCGCTGCACAGGGGATCCAGCCTCGGGTCGCCCGCATTCAGGAGGAGGAAGATGAGGAGCAGGAGGTACAGCTCCGAGAAAGATCGTGTGATGGCCCCTTCCGCCGACCGAGAGAATTAAGAAGATGACGATAATAACGGGGAGGCGGGGCGGAGGAGAAATAAGGAGAGCGGAGCGGTCTTCTTCTCATTGTTTCTTTGCCCCGAGGGACGGAAATTTCTCCGTGGGAAAGGGGGAAAGGGAGGGGCGCTGTCAAATCGCATCTACTGTACTACACTCTACACTACTGCTACCTTTTCGCTCCCCTTTTGCCAGTCGCCCTTCTGCAATATGTTTTTGGCGGAAAAAGAAGGAGGGAGTCCCTCTTCCCTTCCTGATTGCAGACTTTTTTTCCTGGCAGCTTTAGTGCGCGTCGACGGAGGGAGGGAGGGAGGAGGAGAGAAAAAAGCCCTGGGGATAATTGCGCCCCTCCTCTTATTTTTCGTGCCGAGGGAGGGAGGGATAAACGAACGAAGCGAATCATTGCACCCGCCGCCGCCGCCGCCGCCGCCGCCGCCGTCGTTATTTGCTGAAAGAAAAGGGCCTTTCCCCCTGCTTGATTCGGTTGGGGGGAGTTCTCACAATCACCGCGGTTTTTTCGGAAAAAGGAAGGAAGAAGCGCTCTCGGTCAAATGAAAGTGTGGGATTATTTGTCCCAAAATGCCTTCAAGGTTTTTTCCTCCCCCCTTCCTCTTTCTCTTACGCATTTGAAAAGTTTCACCAGCCGCTCGCGTAATAAGTCGGCCGGTCGGGGAGAAGGAGGAAGGGAAAATTTAAGTCGCAGGCGGAAGGAACGAGACTGTAGGCCTATCTACTGAGGGATACGCCTCCTGCTCCCCTTTTTTTATGACGCTTGCGTACAGACGGAGGGAGGGAGAAGGGGGCCATTACGCATTTGACGCAGATATACTCTTCTGCGTCACTCGGTGCAGCACGACGCACAAAGAGTAAGCTAGAACGATTTACTTTTCCTTTCAAGCGATCGAGCAAGTTTTCTTCCTTCTCCAATTCAAGTTTTTTTGCACCCGCTATCTGAAAAGACGGAGGAAAGGGAAACTGAGTCGAGGGAAGGGGGCGGAAGACTGACACGGCCAATTTGTCTTGCTTCGTCGCTCGGTCGTCGGCCGGTCTCTCGGCCTATCTCCTCCCTTTCCTTCTAGCGGCGGCATCGGAGTCAAGGATGAAAGGGGGACGGAAGGACGGGAGACTATTTCGCTCGGCCTGAGTGGGAAAATGGGGGATGTGGGGTGGTGGGCAGGCCGGATTATTGAGTGAGGAGGAGAAAAGGGAGGAGGGAGTTGGGCTAAGAAGGGCGTGGATGGAGTAAAAGTAGTTGGGAGCAAGGTGCCAATTTTGTCCCCCTTCTCCCTCTTTTAAGCCTCGGAGCGGCAATGCAAATAAATGAGGGGCTGCGGTGGGAGGAAGAAAAAGAAGCTTGAGGGTGTGCGTCCAAGCAAGTAGCCTCCCCTGTCCATCCATCCGAGTCGACCGGACCGGCGAGGGCAGAAAAGAGTTAGTTCCGTCGGTCGGAGGAGGGGAGGAAAGGCGGAGGAGGGACCCACTTTCTCCATTAAGAAGTTGGGAAAAGGAAGAAGGAAAGGGTAAATTGAGGGACCAGTGCGGACTGCGGAGGGAGGAAGGGCGATCACTTTTCCTTTCTCGATGTGAAATTGCGCGCACGACGTGGAGGAAGGGAAAAAAGTCTTGCGCAAAAAGGAAGAGGGGGAGAATGACAGGAAAGTGCCCTGCAATTAGCGGGAGGAGCACGAGCGACGCACAAACTCCGCCTCTTCTCAGGTGGACAAATATCTTTCCCCCTTCGTCCGACGACCATTAAATCTTTCACTCCAACTCTTTTCACTTATTTTCTTCTTTCTACTTTTCTCTTTCAGTGAACTTCACCTCTCGTCGTCCTCTGCAAGGGATCCCGGAGATTCCAACAACCGGCAGCGGTCTCCCACCAGAAGGAGCGGACTCCCCGTTCCGACAGGCAACATGGTGAACAAGAGACAACAGCAGCAGCAGCAGTCTCTGTCATCGGTCACCATAAGGACCAAGAAGACCGGCAGCAGCAACAGCAACAGCAGCAGCCCCTCCGGCAGCCCGCGAACCTCGGCACACATACGGGAAAGCGGCGGTGGCGGCACTGCCGCCGCCGCCAGCCCGAGGAACTCCATGTACAAGGAGGCGCTCTTGCAGAACCACAACAGCAGCAACAGCAACAGCAACAGCCCCAAGTCGACCTCTTCCAAAGGCGTTTCCACCACGCAATCCCTCCCCCGACGATCTGGCCACTCTGCTTCGCCAACGAGAAAAAACGTCAACAACAACAGCAAAAAAGCGTCAGCCGCAAACAGGAGCCCCAACGGCGGCGGCGGCGGCGGCGCCCTCCCACTGGCCCATAAATCCCTCTGCAACGCCACCTCCAAAGAGGCCCTCCACAACTTCACGCCGCCGGATTCCTCCAAGAGCAACAGCCTCCCCGCGGCGGCCTCGGGATCCCACCCCCGTCCTGCTCCCCCGCCCAAGCCCACCTCCGTCCTCAGTCAGAACCCCCCCTCCTCCCCCGCCAAGACCAAGATCCCTCCCGCCGCCACGGTCTCAGTCCCGAGGGACCCCCGCCCGGGGACGGCGGCTCCCCATTCATCTGGTCCCAGTTCCCACGCCAATCCCCCTCCGCCGGACCCTCGCCTTTCCTCGCCGGCGTCTCAACCGTCCAAGAGCGTCAAAGGCGTCGGCATCAACGCCAACAAGGCGTCTCCCGGTGGCGCCAGGAATTCCCCTCGGACCTCCAAGCGGAAGCCTGACGCCGCCGCCGCCAGGAAGAGTAATCTCCTGCCGGCGCACCTCAATAAGTCTAGCCCCAGCCTGTCTGCGGCGGCCAGGTCCTCCTCGCCGTCCTCATCCACCTTGCAGAGGAACAACCAGCGCAACATCTCCAAGGTGCCACCCTCCTCGTCCTCCTCCCAGCGGCACCTCAACCACCGCGGCACCATTGCCGGAGCCAAGCAGGATAGAGACAGCCTGGTGGAGACCCTCCTGGGCGAGTCCATGCCGCTGGCGCCAAAGGCAAAGTTCAGGTCGGACGGGGAAATCTCCATATGTGATACGAGGCAGCAACGGCAACAGCACGAGCCACACTACGCCACGCCAAATAACCTGGAGCTGGAAGTGGAAGAGGAGGAGGAGAACCATATCTACGAGAGCATCGATGTTCCAAGTCTCCAGAGGAAGCAACACTCTTCTCCTCGTCGCCCCTCCCCTCCCCATCGGCCCCCCAGGGCGACCGTTGCTGCCAAAAACGTGGTGCCCAATTCTTCCCACCCTCCCGCGAATACCTCATCACCGTCGTCACGGACGGAAAGGGGGAAACCGTCGTCGTCGACGTGCGCCGGCGCAACAGTGATTCTCCGTCGGGGAACGGCGCCGGGGGAGGGAGCGCGCCCCACACCCACGGGGGGAGGAGGAAAGGGAATGGGGGCGAAAATGGGTAGGCAGCAGCAACAGGAGAGACTCTCCAGCGAGGTCCAGTGCTGGCCGTGGGGGGTGCCCGCCTGTGTCAATCCCGCCTCCGCCTCGGCTTCGAATCTCACCCGCTCCCTCCCCCCGTCTTCCCATGCAACGACGGAGGAGACGGGTTCTACAACTTTTTCTCCCCATTCAAGGGTAGCAGGAGAGGGAGGAAAAGCGGCGGCGGTGACCTCCTCGAATTCCCTGCAACGGTCGACTGCGACTTCTTCCTCCTCCCCTCCCCAGTGTGTGCAACAACAGCCGCGGAGCAGGAGGGGGTGCAGAGACGACAGCAAGAGTGCCTCTAACGTGCAACAAATTGGATTAGCCGCGGGTGGCTTAGGAGGGGTTGGAAGTGGAGGAGGAGTTAAGGACCAGAGGAGTCGGCAGAGTCAGCACAGTCGTGCAACCAAGAGTGCTAGCCTGGACCAAGACACGTCGAAAAGCGGCGGAAAGTTTTCCAAGGCCCGAAGCAGCAGCTTCATCCTCCAGAGACTAGGGGGACTACGGAGATCGCTCAGCCTCCGGTCCTCCTCCGCACAGAAACTGCCCAGGAGCGTCAAGCTCATCCGACAACAACAGCAGCAGGAGGGTGGCCATCAACAACAAATTTGTCACCAACAGCAGGAAGACTGGGTGTTTTTCCGCGGCTTCGGCGGCAAGCGGAGGGAGGATCTTGACGGGGACGCGGAGGACGAGGGCATTATCGAGCCTTACGCCGTCTGCCACGGCCCTCTGCTCGCCGTCCCTTCCTGCGCCCCTCAACCACAGGCGCCGCCCAGGAGGAGAAGGCCGCGGAGGGACGCCCCAGAAGTTCCGGAAAAAGACGACGACTCTGCCTTGGTGGAAGCTGGGAGGTCCTCACCCGCCGAGAACCCTCTCAGGCGCACGCTTTCCCTCACAGACGCTCACTTCATCGCTCAGGTAAGAATTAAAGAAGAATTTTGCCGCCACTTCCTTTTGATTGTGCCCCATAAATCATGAAAGGAGCAAGCTATAGAGAACAACGCCTAATTGGAATTCCCCCAATCATATTGTTCCTTTCCATTCCTTTCTTAGGCTGTGTACGAGGGCGACGCCGCCCTCATCGAGGAGCTCTATCCGGACTTCCCTCGCAGCGTCCCCATCTACGCCTCGGTGGACAAGGCCAAGAAGGAGCTGGACCGGAGGAAGAGGCTGCAAAAGGAGAAGAACAGGCAGTCGCACCCGGTGAATCTTGCATCATCATCTTTGTCGAAGCAGCAGGAGAGGAGACCAAAGACCGCCTCGTCTTCCTCCCCCGCCAAGAGGAATAAAGACACCCCGTCGAGATCGTTTCTGACCCCCATACCTGGCGGGGGGAGCAGTGGGGGAGGGGAAGAAGAAGAAAGCGGCGGCAGACCGCTGGGTGTCTCCGGCGCCGTCGCCCCCCATTCTTCATCCGGAGACAATAATAATAGCCCGTCTGCAGCTGCAGACATTAGCAGTGGAGGAGTGGGCAAAAAAGAATGCGGCCCCGGCGCCGGCGTGGACCCCACCCTTGGCTGCAAACGTCGAACGCGAGGAGGAGGCGCCAACGCTGCTGAACAGAACACTCCGGGGTCATCCTCCTCCAATTCTGCCAATCGACAACACAGGAAATTGTCCCCCTCCGCCTCCTCACGGTCTCAACAACGATCGGACGGAGGCGGCGACATTTCTGCCACCGCCGGGATTGCGGGTCTTAGCGGACGCAGAACAAGAGGAGGCGCCGAGGAGAACAACTCTCTATCCTCGTCTTCTTCCTTGGACCGTTTCGGAGCTGGAAAGGGCGTGGGAGGAAGGGGAGGAGTGGAAACGGCTCTCCTAAGGGCAAAAGGGGGAGGGGGAGGAGGAGGAGCGCCTACTCCTCTTCATCCTCCTGCTCCTCCGTCTTCGTCTTCGCTGCAACACCGATCGCTTCCAGTCGATCCAGCGATCCGGGCGAGGGCGGAGGTCAAGAACGAGGGTGGTGCCGAAGAAGCCGCAAAGTGTGGGAAAAGTTCTAGTGCTGCAGAGGTGGAAGCGGAGGAGAAGAGCTACTATGCCATCCCCCGCGGAAGCGGAGGAGGAGGAGGCCACCGGTACCACCACCACCACCACCACAGGATTCTGCCGCAGAATCCCTCCTCCCCGGCGTCCTTGCAGCCCAATCAGAGGCATCTCAATCAACCGGAAGATGCTTCGCTGGTCACCTTCTCCAGCCCGGTGATGTTCGTCAAGCAGGCTTCGGATCTGCAGCGAGGGCACCACCTCAGGGGCAACAGAGAGGCCATGGGTGAGTGTCGATTGGGCAGGACAGAGTTTCGGGGAAAGAGCTGCACGCGGGGAATGAAAGGGAAAGCGGGACAGTTTGGTTTGACTCGATCTTTCTAGCCCACCCCGTCTCTTGTAATGTACATTTTGAGCGGGCAGAACTGAGGAAGAACTGAGAAAGAGAAAGAGCTTATTCAACCGTGCTTTTAAACGGGGAAGGGAGAGGGGAGAAATTCTTTCATTTTTCGGGGACAAAGGGGGACAGAGTCGGTCGGACGGGGAGCAACAACGCAGCAAAGCAGACGCGCTTTTTTGTACTGATCCTCCTGCCTAGAGATAAAGAGTGGCATATCCGTCCGTATCCGCGTCTATTTCTTTTTTTTGCGGCCTCCTTCTGGCTGTCAGCACTTGGCTGGGATATGAGCAACGCATAAGGGCAAGGCAAGCCAGGCAAGGACACCTCTGAAAACGGGGGCAGGCGGCGAAGGCAGAGAAGCCAGGGTTGCACGCAGAGAAAGATCATCATTCATTTTATTGGCTCTGCGCCGTCGACGCCGACGCCCGTGTGCAATCCTCGTAGCCGCATAGGTAGGCAAGCAAATAAACTGCAACTCTCTCTTGCGCTTAGTTCAGGACAGCGTTTATTTTGCCCTACCTGATAAGAGAGGCGGACAATTAGCACCGACAGAGACTTACGAAAAGCGAGAGAGTCGTTGTCGTCGTTTGCTTCTTGTGTTTCGAAAATAAGTGGAGGAAAAGGCTGATCGAGCTACTGAACGAAGCGAACGGGGTGCGTAACTGTTTTGTACTGTTCTTGGTGGCCGGTCGGTCACTGTGGCGGCAGGCCCACCTTTCAAAAGCTCGGTGGCGGGCGGGACAATAAATATACTCGTTTTAGATAGTGCAAACAAGGGAGGAAGGCAGCAGAGCTTGCATGTCTTTTTTATTGTGCCAATCAATGAATACGGGAGAGGGAAGGGATCAGACAACCACCAGCCATTCTGTCCCTCCCCCTCCCTGCTTGCCACGATTTATTGCCCCCCGCCAGCAATTTGCAGACCACCGTGGACAGGAGGGAGGGAGGGAGGGCGGACGAATGAACGCCCACTCCCTTTTCCTCCCTCCTCAACATTCTGTCCCTTCTCCTCCCTTCAGTAGTGGTCGTAATCCCCGCATTTGGAACTATTGCCTTATCCCCCTCCTCCGCGCTCCCTTTGTCCGAGGTTGTAACTCTTTTTTTTTTGCCCCGCAGACCTGCCCGATTTGGTGCATCACTACCCCTCCTCCACCACCTCGTCAGCGGCGGCCGCTGCATCCACATCGACACCCACGTCCAACAACTCTCCTTCGGCGGCGGTCACCCCTGCGGACAGGCTTCTCCAGGGAGACCTGAGCACTCCTACGCCCAGGAGGGTCACCAAGGTTTCCCTGGACTCCAAGATGACCGCCGGAGGAGGGGAGCCGTCCCCCGTCATCTCCCCCTGGAATACCCACCAGCACGGGCGACCAGGAAGCACCAGCTCAAACGAGTCGTCTTCGGGGGCCTCCACTGGCGGCGGCGGCACCTTGGACAACCAGGCGAACTGGCCTCTCAGCCAGGAGGGAGGCGTCGGAGGTTTGACGCACGGCGTTCATCCGTTCGCGCAGAGGACGCAGATGCACTACGTCCAGAGACAGCAGAGCAAGAACAACTCCTCCTCTTCGTCCTACAACCAGCAAGTACGAGGCCTCCTGGCCCAAAACAGGACACAGATTCACCAGCCGGATTTCCAGGCCGGAGATGTCTCCTCGCAGCAGCAGCAGCAGCAGCAGGGCGACGTCGTCATCACGTCCTCCCGCGGCGGTGGCGTCACCATCTCACCTTCAACAGAAGTCAATTTCGCATCCGGTGCGGCCTTCTCCCTCCCCAACGGAGGAAGCGGAGGTGGGAGGTTCAATCTGCACCGCAGTCCGGCGTCCGCCTCGTCTGGTGCAAGGAGGTATGGGAGGTCGGAGTCGGCCGACAGGCTACTCATGGACAACGCCGAGTACGCCGGGAGGAGGGCGGCATGGGGAGCGGCCCCTCCCGCCAAGAAGTACAGCGCACCCGCCATGGGCAGGCATGGGAGGAGCGCTGCCGCTCTTAACGGACAGGAGGATGAGGATTTCCTGAACGGCAACTCAGGTGGCGGACTGGACGCCAGAAGCCTGGACGAGTCCTTCCGCAAAATCATCGCCAGGGCGGACAACTCCATCAACCAGGCGGAATCCATTCTTTCAAGCCTGAGAGCTGAAAACAGTGAGATTCCGCCAATGCAGTCTCCGTCTCCTTCCACGAAGAAGACTCCCGCAGTCAATCGCCAGCAACCTCCTCCTCCGCAGCAGTTGCAGCAACAGCAGCAACAGCAGGGGCCTACCTCGAGCAAGGCCCCCGCCGAGTCCTCGGCGGAGGACAGCAGCGAGCCCGCGAGTCTCTGCTCCGATATTGAGACCAATATCCGGCGGCTAGAGAAGACGCAGGCCAAGATCAACGCGGCATTGGAGACCTTCCGGAGCGTCCAGGCCATGTCCTCAACCGACCAGCAGCATCACCACCACCATGCCTCTCACCACTACCCCGGGGTGGAGCTGAGAAGGAAGGAGAGGATTCGGTACGGCAGCGAGGAGAGGCAGCAGCAACAGCAGCAGCAACACCACTACCGCCACAGAGCGTTCGTCGTGAACGAGCAGCAGCAACAACAACAACATCCCGTTGCCAGCGACTCTCTTCCTTCCTTCTGCAGCCTTCCGCCCGCGGACACGAGAACAGTAGGAGTTACTGCAAGCAGCAGCAACAACAACACCCTCCCGGCCGCGCCCGTCGCAGAGGCGCCACCGTCCCCACCCTGCAAGTCAAAGACGGCCCCAGGAAACATGGAGGGGCAGCGACAGTTGGGAAGGAAGCAATCCTGTAAGTCGAGAACCAGCCATTATGACACCCCGACCCCCCCTTGCTCAAAAAGAGAAAGAAAAAGTAGTTGGCCTTACTCATCATCAATCATCAGTACCCGTCTTCGGGGCAGTTCATAGCAGACTTGTCTCTTCGCCTCCATTTCAATCTGCGTCTTTTCTTTCTCATTCCCAGTTTGACACATGTTCCGTTTTCCCGTTCTATTTTCCAGTCTCGGAGACACCCGCTTCGTCCTCTTCCTCTTCCTACGCCGTCAACAGCGGAGCAGGGAAGCCCGTCCGAAAGACCAGCCTTTTCCGCCGCCACTCCTTCAGCCTGTCCGGTGGTGGAGGCTCCAAGTCGGCCTCCCCCGCCTCCACCGGCAACCTCAACGTTGACGCCGACTCCTCCGCCTCCACCTCTGCCGCCGCCGCCGCTCGGGACTCCTCCGTGTGGTACGACGGAGACGTGGAGTCGGAGGGAGGCCAGAGGTCCAGCTGCGGGGGAGGAGCGGGAGGAGCGGCCTTTGACGAGGCCCATTCCTTCAGCGACTCAGAGGGAGGAGGAGGTAGCGGCTTCCACCAGCTCCCGCTCCGCAGCCGGATCCGGGGCCTCTTCGGCTCCTTCGGCAAGGGGAGGAAGAAGGTGCAGCGATCCGGCAGCAAGAGGAGAGCGGCAACTGAGGCCATTGGGGTGAGCGGCGATCACCAGCCGCTTCGACTCCAGGCATCTCTAGACAGCGCCCTCATCTCCGCCCCGTCCCCGCACCCGTCCTCAGCACCCGTCCTCCCTGACGGAGGTCCCATACTCAAAGCCACTCTTGGAGAGTTCACCCGCCAGATCGAGAACCTCTCGGCCAAGAGCGAGGAGGTGGAAGATCAGGGTGCCACCCCGTCGACCTCCTCACTCCTCCTCTCCAGGCAGAACAGCTCGGCCACCAACCAGAGTAGCGGCGCCACAACCTACTACACCGCGCAAGTGTCGGTCTCCTCCACCACCACCTCTCTCGATAGAGAAGGTATGGCCATGCAGCAGCACCCGGTCATACTAAGGCAGAAGCGGCAGCTTGCCAAGACGGACAGCAGCAACACCTACGCCAGCAGCAGCAACGGCGGCTTCCACCCGACCTCTAACCGCAACAGCGTCCTCAGCGGGCAGTCCATCAGCTCAGAGAGCTATGAGTGCGGCGAAGGAGAGGAGGAAGACGACTCAGTCTCCGACGAGGAGAGGGCCGCGGGAGAGGCACACCACTGCTCAAGCAACACCAGTCCCAGGTCGAGAGAGGGAGGACAGGGCAGGGACGACGCCTCTGCATCCGCTGGAGGCTCCGGGGGAATCCAGGAGGGAGGAGACGACCTAACTCCGGAGCAGCGCAGGGAGCGAAAGGTCTTCTACATCGCCCGGGAGATCATGACCTCCGAGAAGGTCTTCGTCGACATTCTCCGCCTAATTAACGTGGAGTTCCGTGAGTTCGTTCAGCGCGCCCGCAGGGAGTCCAAGAGCGGAATTCTTCCCGACGCCGACTTCTCCCGTATCTTCAGCAATCTGCCAGAGCTTCAGACGCTGAACGAGGACCTGCTCCAAGACTTTGAGGACCGCGTCGAGAACTGGGACTCAGTCAAGAAGATCGCCGACGTCATCGTGCGAAAGGGCCCCTTCCTCAAGCTGTACACCACCTACATTCGCGAGTTCTCCTCCGTCAACGACCATCTGGACGAGTGCTGCCGGAGGCACTCCAAGTTCGGCAAGCTGGTCCGGGAGTTCGAGAAGGGCGAGCGCTGCCGAAACCTTCGACTCAAGCACTTCATGCTCAAGCCTGTGCAGAGGCTACCTCAATATCGACTTCTGCTTGAGGACTACCTGAGACATCTCGATCCGGAGACAAGTCCGGACTTCGACGATACTGCGCAGGCTCTGAGGATCGTCTCCGAGGCCGCCGACCACGCCAACGACACTATCAAGCAGGGAGACCAGTTCCGACGCATGCTCAAGCTACAATCTCGCTTGGGAGACGGAATTGAGCTTATCCGGCCCGGCCGAGAGCTGGTCAGGGAAGGAGAGCTGCAGAAGATTAGTCGCAAGGGCGAGGGGCCTAGGTACTTTGTCCTGCTCAGCGACTGCCTCCTCTACTGCACCTACTCCGGCGGTTGGGCGGACTCCGACCCTGCTTCCAGCGCCGCACTCAGGCTCAGCTACAAGATCCCCTTGACAGCGCTGCAGGTGAAGGCCCCTCCCAGCGCAGAGGGCCACTACGCGCTGGAGTTCAACGTGACCTCGCCAGTGCGCAGCTGCACCCTGAGGGCCGCCACGCCGCAGGAAAGGAACGAGTGGCTGGAGGCGCTCAACAGCGCAGTGGAAGAACACGTCAGCAGGAGGGCCACCTTCAGGTACTGATCGATTGGTGTTTTCTTTATTTTTAGTGACAATCATTTTTTTTCTTTTGTTTTTCTTTAGCAGCGTGAGGAATAGCACCAGCTCCATCCTGACACCGGAGGAGGCCGGCAAGATCGGCAACAGTGCCCCAGTGTGGGTGCCCGACCGCAGGGTGACAATGTGTCAGAACTGCGCCGTTGAGTTTAGCGTCCTTGTTCGCCGCCACCACTGCCGAGCCTGCGGAAAGGTGGTGTGCGCGCCATGCTCTGGGAACCGAGCGCCGCTGAGATACAGGGACTTCGAGTCCGCCAGGGTGTGCGACGAGTGCTTCGAGTTCTTGGAAAAGGGTAAGACATTTTTTTTTAAAGCGAATTATGACTGGTTTCCCACATTCCGGCAAAAATATTGACTTTCATTTTCACATTTTATTTTTCAGAACTCGGCCCGATGGAGAACCTTAAGGCCCGCTTCAAGAAGCGCGACACTAGCAAGAACGGTCGGTACGTGCCTCCTCGTCTTAAAGTGAGCGCGAATGGCGGCGACGGGGCTCAGATGTGCGGCTACCTGCGCCGGCGAGCGGCCAAGGGCGGCGGCGTGGGCGGCGCGGCGGCCGGAGGAAAAAACAAGTGGAAGAGCATGTGGTTCGTACTCAAAGACAGGGTCCTGTACGCCTACAAGGCATCGGAGGACACCGTCGCCTGCGAAACATTCCCCATCCTCGGCTATCAGCTAGACACCCTGTCAGAGGTAGGTTTCTCATATAAGACCAACGAGAAGCAAAGATTTAATCCCTCCCCCTTTTCTTGCAGAAGAACTTCGAGGTGTACGAGGGCGAGAACGCCGGCCTTGTGTTCGTGTTGTCCCATCCTGGTTCCGGCCCTGAGCACTCGCTGGTCTTCTGCGCGGAGAACGACAACGTCTGCGAGAAGTGGATGTCGGCGCTACGGGAGGCAGTCAGGCTGGGCAGCAACAGTAGCAGCGACAGCAACAACCCTGCAGAACGTGAAGCCACGGCAGCAGCAGCAGCAGCTACTGCTGAGGACGACGGCACCACGACGAGCCACCAGTCATGAACGATGTATTGCGCGACTTATGAAAAATACTATGAAACTGATCTCCTGGCTATTGGAATGTTTTTTACACATTTGATGACTCACACCACCCCTTCTGCCTACTTAAAAGTCACGTATAAAATGATTCATTCAGAAAGACAAAACCGTTTTACTACCCTCACAATAGAAAAAAGTCTGTTTAAGTGAACCGTTGTGCCACGTCTAGTCAGATATGTTTTTTGACGTACACCAACCATCACCCCTATTCCCCACAACAAGTTTTCATTTCTCGCTGACAAAGAGTGTTGGAAATACAAGTCGACAAAAAGTATCCTGGCCTTTCCCGCCCAACGACTCTTTTTCCTACTATGCGGTATATTTGAATATTTTGAACTTTGATGGGTTTTTTTCAAGTGGTCGCAGACAAGAACATTTAGAGCTGTCCTTATCGTCCCGTGCCTACGTTGGAAGATGACCCGGGGTGGTGGTCCAGGATCCCCTCCGGCGGCTGGGGACCGAACTGGACGACGCTGGCGCCGCCCAGGGGGCCGGGGCTGAAGGTGTAGCTTAATCCGTGGCCATTCGGGCTGGGGGCGCCGGAGGCCTGGGAGGCCAGGACGGCCACAAGGAGGAGGAGGGAAACCTGACATGCGGAAAGAAAAGTAATGTAGGCGAGCTGTACCTATATGCACATTCTACACTACAGCAATGTCGGAAGGCATCTCGTATTGAGCTGGAATATCTTGAAATGAGGATATTTGGAGAGAAAAACAAAAAATTAGAATATTTGAGTACAAGTTGGAAGTAATCGTCGGGTAGAAAAAATGTCCGAGCACTCACCAGCAGCTTCATTGTGAATAGGTGACAGTACAGACGTGACTGAATATGTTTTGTCATTGGGGTTGCAAACTCTCCCCTTTTATACCAGAGTCTACCGTCGCTCTCCCCAATTCCAGTTTCAAGAATGCAGCAGAGCCTGCTGTGCCAAAAAAAACCTAACCAACTCGGCTGCCCCTTACGGGCACTCTTGTTGGACGGACCCAAAAGACGTCCAGCATTTTTTGCATATTTTTGCTTGGCATCCCTCTCTTGAAGCACCTTTGACGTAACGGGACACATTCTCCTTTTTTGCGCACTATCTTTGGGTGCGCTTTCCTTGGAACACTTTGCAGTTTATAGTTCTTAGTGAATGAACGTAATAACGAGAACTTTTGATGGGATATTATACATTGTCTCCTCTTTACCCACAAGACGAGTTCCGAAATGTTTGCAACATGTTTGTGCTCTAATCTACGGTACACAGTGAAAAGAGAATGGCACCAGTTCCATCACGTACTTTACACGGGATATCGCGCATTGCAGGTATTGTACCCCGATCCCATGAATTCGGGAAGGGTTGGCAAAGGCGAACAAACATACAAATATTCATGTGCAATAAACCCCTTGCTAAACAACAAAGGCTCATAAAATAACGATATGTGAGGCATCGTACTTAAAATAGGGAACAAAGGCGGTCGACACCTCATTGGCTCAAAAAACTTTAACTAGCCCAGGACAGAAGTTAGACCTACCAGATCGAGTGAAAAAGCCGACATGTCTGGATCCCCGATGACGATTTTGTTCTTCCTCCTCTTTGCCTACGCCTCTGGCTGCGAGGACTTTTGGATCCCTGTCCGGGACAGCTGCTACAGGACCTCCCCGCACGCCATGAACTGGAACGCCGCCGAGCAGGTGTCAACAGGAGATCGGCTCCCATCCCGTGCTTTTATACGCTGTGAAACTCCAGCGGCTTTCTTCGAAATAGCTTGCATAATTACAATTTCGTCCTTCCCCAATTAGTACTGCGCCGAATTGGGAGGGTACCTGATCGAAATCGAGGACGCGGAAGAACAGGTTTTCCCTCGTCGATAAAGAATTTTTTTTCTCCCAAGCATCAATTACTTTTTGTGCAGGCTTCTCTTGAGACCTTCCTCAACGACCTCCCCCACTACTGGATTGGTCTCTCCGACGAGGCCAAGGAGGGCACCTTTGTCTGGCAACACTCCTTCGAGGAGGCAGTCTATACCAACTGGGCCAACGGCCAGCCCGGCAACGGGGGCGGGGACGAGAACTGCGGCGAAGTGCACTTCTTCTGGGACGAGCTGCAGCACTCCTGGAACGACGAGCAATGTTACATGGACGGGGGGGTTTACGCCCTCTGCGAAAAGAAGAACGTCCCCTGCGACGCGGAGGAGCTCAATTGAAGCAAGGCGGTGGCGAAAAATAAACCTGAGTAGGATATTTCCCTTTGTGTGTGTACCAAACACGGAAAGACGACATGTTTTAAAGTTTCAAATTGAGTGAGTTTTTTCCATTTTAGTAACCATATATACACTACTTGCATACACAAAGTAGAAGGAAGAGCCTCCTTCTATACTAGAATTGTCTAGGGCTAGGTCGCTCCGTAGTACCCTTTGTACCTTTTCTCCTGATGTAACATACTAAGCTTTTTTGTGCTCTGGTCGCGTGGCTTGTGATTGCCTCTTCGCCTCCGAAACAGTGCAACTCCGTTTTCAAAGGTGTAGGCACTGTCTTGTTTGTTTGTGCATCGTTCGCTATACCTGTTTTTACCTGCGGCGATAGCCGTCAGGTCAAGTAATACTCCCAGTTGTTGTTGTTGTTGTTGGTGGTGGTGGTGGGGAATGTATTTTTTGAGCACCTAAATGACCTCCTAGCTTAAAGTCATAGGAATAACTTAGGTAGGTCTTCAAAAGTTAG
>JAAUYJ010199749.1_pt1 | contig 16327 bp, 16 predicted proteins | sample 7278031 | NCBI WGS metagenome assembly JAAUYJ01 (sample SAMN14350222, study PRJNA611818) | marine sediment metagenome | isolation source: surface marine sediment (1.8m) | place: French Polynesia: Moorea | collected 2018-08 | reverse complement strand
ACTGTTCCTCACTGCGCTCGATGCCCGTTTCATCATCCGCCGGCTCTATATTCCGTCATGAAATGTCTCTCTCTCGAGCCTCGCTTTTTATGCCGCTGCTGTATTTTTTTGGGGGGGGGCGGATGGAGGAGAGTTGGGTGGGACAGACAGAAACAGTGCGGGAGGAGGGATGCTGCTGGGGGTAAAGTGGCATCATTGCTTGGCTTTGGAAGCAAAATATGAATTCGCCAAAATAAAAGAAGGTTTTAATTTTTTAAATAATTAAAACCATTTGTTTCAAAGATTTTTCTTGTCGTAGTGAGAGGGAAAGTAAAACCAAGCAAACATGAATTCTGGGAGGTGATTTCCGCCCAGGAAATCCGCGTAGTAAAAACAAAGACGAGCACAATGACTACAACAGTACAATCCATCCCACTCTCTTCTCCTCCTCCTCCCTGTCTGTCCACATACTATTTATATATCCCCCCCTAATGCCGTAATATCCGGCTGCTCATAAACTCCCCCCTCTTCCTCGTCCCCCTTTTTCTTGTTGTTGGTTTGCCGCCCAAAGTGGGGATATTTTCAGACAAAGCTCGATTTCACCTAAAAGGCAGAGGCGGAAGACTACGTTTCGTACGTAGATGGTTTCCATTTTTCCCGTCGCGTATGTTTTCAGGAAGGTGGAATCTTTTGCGTGTACTTTCTAGTTGCTCTTTTTTGTTTCTATGGGGAAAAAGCCCGTCTCGGAGTGCAGTACATTTTCTTCTTGTAGCAAGTCCCCTAAAAATTTGCCCCCTTTTCCACCATTTGTCTTTGTTTCCTCCGCCCCAGAAAAATTCCGCCACCTCCTCTTCTTTCTTCTCCCTTCGTCCTTCCGGCGACGCTCTCGGAGGCACAACAAGTCAACACAAAAAAAGTGGACACCACAAAAAAAACTATAGAGAGAAGGGCATTTTCTGTGTCACGGCCAAAGTGGAAAGGAGGCGTAGTAATTAACGGAGGAGGAGGAGGAGGCAACCTTGGATACTACTACAGTATAGACCGGGAGGAAAGTTTCAGACGGCTTTTTTTGCTCCTCTCTCTCTCTTTTTCTTCGCTCGGTCGACGCCTCTTTACGCCAGTTTCCTCCTTCCTTCTTTCTCCATGATGTTAAGGGATGTGTCGGATGAGGTGAGCGTCGGTTTAAGATTCGCCAAATATGATACATCAAGCATTGAAGTGATACGATATGAAAGCTAACCATGGTGATGTGGAAAGGAAACTCCTTCAGGTGGCGAACGGAAGTTTGGTGAACCTTCTCTCCGCCGCCGGGCGACTCCTCCTCCGACGGGCGTGGGCAATTTTTTGCCCCTCTAAACCACGGTGCAAAAAAGAAACCCCCAGATAAAAAGAGACGGGTATAAGGAACCTTTCTTTCTCCCGTCCTCGTCCCCGTTTCCCCCCCTCCCTCCTCAGACGGCGACGGCAGCAAAAGGGGGAGAAAAAAAGAAGCTACAAAAAGAGACTGCATGGCCTTCAAAATCGACTCTCCCGACGGAGACGACGGTCAACAAAGAAAGGAGCGTTTGATCCTTGCCAGAAAGATGGAGGGAATCGCCAATTTCAGCTTCTTCTTCAGAGTTGTTCCCATACCTTTTTTTATATTTTGATCGGAGAATTTCTAAGGCCATTTAGCTACGGGCTCGGAAAAAGAGAGGAAAAAAGTCTTTTGCCAAAAGGCCTCCTCTTTTCAAACGGCTGCTGTAGCTGCTGCGTATGCAAACAAGAAAAGGGGAGAAGAGAAAGAAGGCCCTCTCTCTAAAATCGATTCTCACATTTAGCTTTTTTCTCCCTTTTTTGAACTTTTGACCGTTTCGAAGAGGGGAAAGAGAGTAGTACAGTGCAGAAAGGGGTTCGCCGGCCTTTTTGCACACAGCAGCAGAGCGGAAGAGGCGCTTTCGTCGAAAATGCATTGCTGCAATTCCCCTTCCGCCTTTCATTTCCCCGTCGTGCTTTTGCAGCGTGCACACTGCACGGACGAGCGGATTGATCTGTGTAATGTGAACGTGCGTTTTTGCATGGCTGGAGCAAATCTTTATACTCGCGCACATTGCGGAGATCCAGACTTTAGCCGGTCTTCGGACATGCTGCTTTCAGCTGTAAAAAACGGGACGGATTTTTTTTGGATACGCCCTATGATATATTTCTACCGTAATCTACAACAAAAAAACCACATAGCTCTGTTGAGCACAAATGCTTTCCTACCATAATTTCTACGTCGATTTCGGGTTCTCCACTGGACGATTTCCTCCTCTTTGCATTGCTATTCCATCTCCTTTCATTCCTTTTTTGGCGAAACTGTGGCGCAGTAATAAAAAGCAAGAAGGGGGCAGCAGGGAAAACAGGGCAGGATCGAGGAGGAGGAGGAGAAAGATATATTTTCCTTCTCTTGCCGCTTGGGATGAGAGCAATTCAATCTTTTTGTTGTTAATTGAATGAGGCCTTGAATGCGGGGATATGTAGAGGATCCCTGGCGGGACGTCGACACAAGATGTGGCTGTGTTAGAGTAGACAGCTGCACGAGAGTCTTCCCTTTGAAAACGTCAGAAAAATGGCGTCAAATTTTCCTTCATCACCGTGCAAAAACACCATGGCCATTGATTCGACAATAAATTCTTCTAAAACATTATCCTTCTGAATGGGAAATACGATGGCGTGTCGAGAATTGGACCAATTATGTAACTTCAACTTTCCCCCCTCCCTCCGTCGAATCCTTCCTTATGCCGCCTCCGCCGCCCGCGTCCGCTTACTACAGCTAGCACAGCTCGGCTGGCACCAAACAGATTAGGGCAAAAAGGAGGCGGCGACGTGACATCGGCGCCAACAGAGGCTTGAAAACAAGGAGAAGGAGGAAGAAGACCGGACGGACAGACTTTTGTCCCTCCTCCGTCCTTCTCCAAGGCCAAAAGCGACAGTCAAAGCAAGGGCTACTATACACTTCTTCGATCAAGGGGGGAGAGGGGTGGGAGGCTGGAAAAAAAGGTTACGGATTTAACGAAAAAAACACTTTGTTTGTGGAAATATTTTGCTGAACTTTTCCCGAATGAATATGATTTTTGGACTTCATTAAAAGGGACGGGCTATATATATAGCTCAGTTCAAAATAATACGCGAAATTGTCGATATTTCGCTTGTTTTCCATTGTTGTAAGTCATTGCCAATCAAAGCGAGTTCGCAAAAGACTATATTCCGCCACCGGGAATCGAACCCGGGCCTGCTGGGTGAGAGCCAGCTATCCTAACCACTAGACCATGGCGGATGCTATTTCAGGGGGGTTCAAACGCTGGATAAGTAGCAAGCTGTCTCTCTTGCAAATGCCGTCGTCGAATTCCTGGGCGGAAGAAAGAGAAAGCGTTAAAAGTAAGAACGGAAAGGATAGCGAAGCTAGAGGAAACCTTTCTTCAGGAGGAACGGAACAAGAATCTATGCTTAGGAAGTGACAGCGAAAAGGACAAAGAGTCTATCTACTCCTCCTTCTATTAGACAACCTCTATTTTTGAAAACTTTCGGAGTACAATTCGATGGATAAGGAGGGCACGGAGGGAACCTTGCACTACTTTCTTTTTTGTCCCCTTCTCCACTCCCACCCACTCTATCCCCCTTCCTTTTCTTTTCCTAAGCCAGTTTGTCAAAGTCCGGAGTCATAAATTTTCGCCTTCCTCCTCCTCCTCCTGCTTTTGCATGCGGCGGCGACTGAGGCCAGGCGAGAGAGCGAGGAAGAGGCCGAGACGGACTTGGAAGACGGCCAAAAAGGAGTCTCTGTCGTCCTCCCCCTTTTTCTCCCCACTAGGCATCCTCGCATACGTCACACACTTCGTTCGGTCCACCCTTCCTCCCTCCGCCGTACGAGGGATATTTTTTTCCTCGGATAAGATGGACCAACTTGGACAGCATTGTTGTCAGGTTGAACTGTACGTTTTCTCTTTCCGTCTGAGGGTGAAGTAGTAGCATATCTGCGCGGATGATCCACCTCCCCCTTCCTTCTTGGGCGAGGAGCGACGGAGCGTGACGTACGGCTTGTTCTTTTTTCCCCGCGGCAATAAGAACGAAATTGCGTAAGAAGATATCGACTGCATACCGTGCTAGAGGAGAAAAGAGGGGAGAGCAAAACATGTAGGGATTTTGTTTTGCTGCAGCAGCAGCATCAGGTGGTGGTGTTATCTACTCCGCTGTGTTTGAGTGCAAAACACATGACTCCAGATCAGAAGAAGAACAATTCCCAATTATGGCGCAAGAGGAAGAGGAACACCCTGTGCTGACCAAGTCCAGGCTGGAGGACATCGCCAAGAGGGTGGAGGGAGACTCCAGCGTTGACATTGTAGAGTACGAAGTAAGCCAGGGATCCAAGAAGGGAAAGGACAACTTTGTTGGAGAGCTGCTGGCCTGCACCGTCAAGACATCATCGGGGCAAGAGCACAGGAAAGGCAAAATATTTTGTTACTGGTGGTCTTCTCAAATTTCGAGTTTTTGCTTCGTTACGATTTCAGCTAATAAGAAAATTGCGGAACTTTTTTTTTAGCTATACGTAATAGCAGTAGTAGATGACTTACTCCCCCCTTTCCAGATGGATGATCAAATTAGAGCCAGAAATTCCAGGCATGTCAAGGTAACAATAAACACAAAACGCAAAAAAACCTTGTCATGGGTAAAAATGAGCTACATGTTTGCCATGGCGCAGAGGCATGAAACTCGAGGAGAAGGAGATCAAGTTCTACATGGAGATCCTGCCCAAGTGGAAGAAGCTGGAACAGGAGCGCCAGACATCCTTCAAACTCAACTGCTACTGGGCGCCGTACGCCGAGTTTCACGAGGAGGAGGGAAAGGTGGCAGAATTTTTTTGTCCCTAAAGAGAAAAGTACAGAAAAGAAAAATGTTTTTAGAGATCGATCCTGGTGATGCAAAACCTGCGCCACCTTGGCTACGACGACGTCATAGACAAGACCAAGGGACTCCCCCTGGAGTACGCCAGGCTGGCCTTGGAGGAGCTGGCCAAGTTCCACGCGCTGTCGAGGGCGTACATGAGGGGCCACCCGGGAGGGATGGAGGAGGGGATCAAGGCAAACAAGGATTTTGTCACAGACCTCATCTTCGTGAATCCGAGCGAAAGGACGAGGGAGATGTGGAGGCCAATGCCGAAGAACATCAGGGACCTGACTGAGGCTGTGGCCTCGGTCGTCCGGGATCCCGGCGCCAAGGACTGGCTGGACATGCTTGATCGCTTCGACCGTGAGGAGGGGATCCTGTCGAGGAGGGACTCTTGCTTCGCGCCCAAGGAGGGAGGATTTAACGTCATCTGCCACGGGGACTTTTGGTTCAACAACATGATATTCAAGTGAGCGCCTGTTGTTGGCTTCCCTACAAATGCTGGACCCAGCGAATGTGATGGTATTTATACTGTACATCCAGGCACGCCGAGGACGGCAAGACACCTGTTGGCGTCTCCCTGCTGGACGTGTCTGCATGCCGGTGGGCGTCGCCATGCACAGACCTGGTTAGCCTTCACAACGCAATTCTGCTTCCAAGACTCCGTCTAAATGGACAGTTTTTTAGGCATACTTTCTGAGCGGATCGTTAGAGGCCAGCCTGAGGAAGGAGGATAATTTCAAGCTCTTGCTCGAGCACTACCACACGTCGCTGACAAAGTTCATGGCCGAATTAGGGGAGGATCCAGAGGAATATTCGTTCAGGTTCCTTGGAAAAAAACCCTTTATTAAATATAATGTAACTAAAATAAAGTTTTTTGTCACGTGTAGCAAGTTCCTGTCCGACTACGACGACCACAGCTTCGTCGGCTTCTGGATCGCCTTCCTGGGCCAGTGGTTCATGCTGAGCATCCAGTCAGGGTCTGAGGACCCAATGGGTGCGCAGCGGCAGGACGCGCTGAGGAAGAACCTGGCGGAGAACACCATCGCAAGGGATGTGTTCGCGGACGCCTTCAGGGACATGGTGCGGAGGGGGCTGTTCAAGAAATAGAAGGGCCGAGTTCCCAGGGTCAAAGAGTTGTGAGGTCCGGCACCTGCATGAAAGCAGCCCTTTTTACCTACTCCACACACAATCAGGGTCCGCGAGCGCGTGGGGGAGGCCGGAAACGGACAGTTTAACTCTTGCTATACGTCCCTGGCGTATAAGAATTACCCTGCATGAAAAGTCCGCATGCCAAAAGGAAATAAAAACAGAAAATTGCGATTGTGTTAAACTACCTATTTTAGGGGAAAGACGTTTAGCCAATCCCTCCTTGGCAGCGAAGGAAAAAGAGACAGTGCATACGGCATGCCTATGAGAATCGGTCCTCCTCCTCTCCTCCTCCTCTCTTGTCGCCTTCGGCGTTTCCTGCATACCTTGACAAGCCAGAGGAGAGGGGGGGGGGGAAGACCCATGAGAGCAGCAGCCTCCCCTCCTTGTCGTATACTACGAACTTACTACCCGCTTCTTCGCTTCTTTCGCCCACGAGAGAAAGACATGAAAAAAAGTGCACGTTCGCGTTGTGTGACGAGGCAGCGAAAATCGGGAGCAAGGAGGAGACAAAGGAAGGACAAATAAATGCATTTGCCCCTTCCTTCAAACCCTTGGGGAGTTTGTTCTTCCGCCTGCTCTATCTACCATAGACTTTTTTCTGTCCTTTTGTTATTTTTGCGTACCGCAAATCTGACCACCGGGCAAAGAAGGGGGAGTGGAAGAGATCAGATAGGAGCGTCCCACCCCTTTCTCGTCTTTCCCATTCCGAGCTGCGACATGAGTTTACCCACAAATTGGGTGCCACAAAATTTGGACGGCGCTTTCGCCTCAAGTGCTGCATGTATGCAAAGAGGGAAAGCGGCGTCCACTACAACTTCTGTATACACCTGTCTCCCTCCCTCCCTCCTTTCTTGGCTTGTCCACACACGGTGGGAGCGCGCCCGTTCCTCCTCCATGGGCCGAGGCTGAGTTGGGTCACATTTGTCGGAAAATTCGTCCCCAAGCAAGGGAGGGGAAAGGGGGGAGGGAGAAGGGGGCAAAGTGTGGAAATCGCCGCTTTATACGGTATATTGCTCAATTATTGGTTTGGCAACAAAGAGGGAAATAATAATACTCGATCGCTTCGGACCAAAACGAGACTTTTTCTCCAGGTATGAGATGTGGGGGAAAGAGTTTTTGCCTAAGCTGTAGCAGGCTTTTGGGCGGAGAGGACGGGGTGAGGGGAGGGAAAGAGAGTGAGGAATGCCTGAGCCACGTACGACTACTACTAAAGCGGAGGAGGAGGAGGCTGCGGCTGTGTCCTCCTCCTCCTCCTCCTTTGAAGGGGGGGGCAGCCTCCCTCCCTCCCCCCTTTCTGAAGCCTCAGTTGCTTGTCACCTTCTTCCTTCCTTGCATCTTTCGTCCTTATCTTTTGGAGTGGAGTGCGAAAAGAGATTCTCTTCTCCTGCTTGCTTTCAAAGAGGAAAGAAAGAAAGAAAGATCGGGAAAAGCGCGTGTGTGGCTAGTGATATGTTTTTGCACTTGTCTCCTCTGTCGCCCGGAGTGAGTCCTGACTACGACTGCAACTACGAGGAGGAAGAGGAGGAAGATAAAAGGGTTGATCTTGTCGTCTCGTCCATCGGCGTCAGAGCCGGATGGCAGGAGACGAGGATCAGCATCTTCTTCTTCGTCGCTGCCTCCTCCTTCGTATTCGCCGCCGCCGCCGATCGCAAGGCGGATCCTTCGTTTCCCTCTGCAGCTTCGCACGGCATTGAAAGGTAGAGGGGAGGGAAATGTCTTGTAGTTCAATTTCCCGCGGGCGTGTGGATTCACGTGCGGGAGGGGAAGCGAAAATTTAATGGCTTCCATGCAGGCCAGACCGAATCTCACGCGGGGATCGGTAAACAGAGATGTAGTTGGGGCTGTTTACGCGCGAAAAGGAAATCGTGGAAAAAAAACGAAGGTCTTGATCACACTACGCGCATCCAAGGTTTCGCCACGAGCCCGCAATCCCAACTCTCGACAGTGATTATCCCTAGTTTTTAAAATAATAAAGCCGTCCCTCGAACCCGCACTTCAGTTTCACGAAGGGAAACAATCAACAACCCGCGTCATTAAGAAGGGAGACCCTCCGTCCTCCTTCCCCCCTCAGGATAAACACAAATTACTCCTCGACCGACCGAAGGGCGAGGGCGGCCTTGGCTTCGCCACAAAAGAAAGCGAAAGCAGACTACGCCCAATTTCCCTCCTTTCTTATTAACATTTTCCTTCCTCTCCGTTCTTCTTTGCAGGTAAGCAGCGGAAGAGGATACGACGCCCGTACGTACGGTAGAATATTTTCCCGGCGACGATAGCCAAGTCCAAATTGCCGTGAGAGGAAGCGCACTACCTAACTAGTAGGATAAGCATTTGTCTCTCCGGTTGGGGAAATTATAGGCATTTCCGACTTCACTTTTTCTCTTTCCTTTTTTGTGGGTAATTGCGGTGAGTACGCGTCGTAAATTGGAGAGGAAAAATCACTGTCTACTGCGTCGTCGGAGAGAAGTGGGAAGGGAGAAAAAGAACCTTGCAAAATATCTCATTCCTGGGCCCTGTTTGCTTTCTTTTGGCCCCCTCGGGATAAGTTGCAAATAATGAGGGGTTTTGGCCCGTTTCCTGTGCAGAGAGGACGACGATTAATTCAAGACAGGTTACAAATCGCCAAGTTGCCTAGATTCGCCGTGTTTTTGTCCTTCTCCCACTTTGCCATCCCCGTTGTCTTGGGTGCAAGAAAAACAATCCTGAAAAAAATATGGGAGGCGGGGAAAATGTCCATGTTAGTCTTCGCTCCTCTTCCCATATTGTAAGCAGAGCGAAGGCGGGGAAAAAGGATTAGAATTTCCCCCCTCGGTCTATAAAAATAGTGGGAAGGCAAGGGGGGCCGTTCGCTCCTTCTCTCTCCGCGGAGCGGTCGAGGCGGGAATGTGCAACTACTGGAAAAAATGTGACCAACCAAAAGAAGCGGAGGTGTAAAAATGTAGCTAAAGGGGGTAAAAACGGTCATTTCCTTTCCCCCCCGCCCTTCCCCTTTCAAAAAAGTCGGCAAATTGAAAAAAGGGGGCTACACGGCCTTTTTGGAAAAGAAAGTTTTACTTCTTTTTCATTTTTATTGCGGGAAAGAGCCTGAAAGTGCACTTTCTCTCCGAATTTCGCGCAACTTTCAGTGTGAAGGACCTTCTGTTCTCTATCTCTAATCTCGTCCTCCTCCTACACACGAGGATATACACACACAAGGGGGAGGAGGAAGAGGGGGACATAAAAGAGATTCAGTCGCGATACTTTCCCGGGGTCATTTTTCGCGCTCCCCCCTATCGATCGCGCCGTCGGTGTTTACACGAAAAATCTCATAGATCGAGAGGGGGAGAGAGAGCTGGAGGATAAACAGAGACACAGCAGCACGCGCCAGAATTAGGCTATGAAAAATACATGAGGGACATATTTGCACCCTCCCCCATGCGTTTCTTACTCTAATTGAATGGGGAGGAGCAAAATTGAATGTTGTTGGGCAAAATTCGATCTCCATTCTCTCTTGCTCTTTGCGTGCGGCGGATAAAGATGCATATATTTTTTCTTCTGTCCCCCTCCTCCTTTCTTGCACGGTGTCCCCTTTCGTCTCCCGTCTCGTTTCTCTTTGGCCCACGGCCGGATTCCGACGAACGCCGTCTAGGGTTCCCACCCACCCCTCTCCTCTCCTCCCAGCCCTATTGCTAGGAACCCCTCTCCTTCTCAGAACTAGACTGCATTTCCCAACTTCTTTAAGGATGAGGAAATCGAGAAGAAGAAACTATCTTTGATCCCCCCTTATTTTAATGGGCGAAGCTACTCTTGATATATTCTCGAATGCTCGAAAGCCTTTTTCATTTCCCTCTTTCCATTACAAGGGTTACAATCTGTACGTCTGTATTAATTTTACGTTCTGCCCCGCTGTCCCCGCGCTCCTCTCATCCCTTCCTCTTCTTTGCCTCCTCACCTGACATGTGTTCGCCAATCGACATTTTCCAAGCTTTCCCTCCCCCCCTACTATTGGCTTGGCAAGGCGGGATTCACCGCTGATTTCAACTTAGCTTGCCTCCCACTAAAGTCGCACAACAGTCCCACAATAGCGACTTTTTTTGTCATATCTTTGATGTCTGGCGATTTTCGAATTAGATCCGTCTCCCCCCTACTTATGGGCCAGGGCCTGGGATAGTTGTTGTAAAGTGTAGCTGTGCGTAGTAGCGGCAGCCGCAGGGAGGGGCGCTGTTTTTTTTTTTTGACGAGGCCGCCGTAGTTAGGCTTGAGTTCACCCAAAGTGTTCATGCCGCCCCCCGCCCCCCAAAATGCCAGCAGAGTGGGGCACGGAAAGGGAGGTGCAGCTGATAAGGAGGCTAGGTGGGCACAGGCAAAAGGAAAAAGCACCGGAAAAGTTCAGGCCTTTTTTCGATTTCATGCCACAGCTTATCGTACGAAAACAAAGGTGATGAAGAGAAGACATCGCCAAACGGCCATCGGCGGCGCAGATCCCCGTTCGCGCCTTCTTCCTGCTAATGAAAGGGGATGGAGAACACACTGCAGATCTGCCAGAAAGGTTTTGCACGCCCGTACAAACGCAATATATTCCCATACACGCCCACCCCCCCTTAGAGAGTCTTTCTTTTTCGTGTCCTTTTTGCTCCTCTTGCCTTGCCTTCCATATCTTGAATTACCAGGAAAAGACAAGTCAGTAGTCAGTCTTGAGGGGGTGTGCCTCCCTCCCCCTTGTCAGATATCTTCTTTGCGTGGTGGTCGGGGAAGGAAGAAAGAAAGGGGAAAGAACGAAAGAGCCCGGCGGAGGAGGAGGAGAAGGCAGGTGAAAGCCGGGAGGGCCTCCTTCTCTGGTACCACCGTCGGAGGAGGAAGAGGGCCGATGATGATCTTCCTCTTCCTCTTCCTGGGAAAAAGATTCACCACAAGTTATGGCTACTGAATCTGCAAAAAGGCTTTCGTCAAAAAAGACAGGTTTCGTTTTCTTAAGGAGGTCTTTTAAGTTCCCTGTTTCTGTGGTAGAGGTGGAGGAGGGAGGTCTGTCGGGGAGGGAAGGCCCTTACCTTTCCTCCTCTCCCCTCCTCTCCTCTCTGTTCGGCGGGAGGGAACAAGGCAGGCGGCGCAGGAGCCGCGGCCGCCGCCGCCGCCGCCGCCGGTGTTTGAGAGGAAGAGAGAGCGCAAAAAGAGAAGCTCTCAGTTCAGTCAGTGCAGCCTTCTTGTCCACAATTGCTGCTTTCCCTTTTCCAAAAAATGCATATTGAAATCCCGACATTCTTTGAAAGTGAAAATTTAGTGTTATTGAAATGATTTGTCGAAATTGTGCAAGTGCTTCGACTGCAAGTGCCTGTTAGAGGAGAAGGAAGACAAACGACGTTGGTCAAATACTGTGTAAGAGTCAGAAACAGGTATTGCTAAAAAGGAAGGCACATTCTCATCTCTCACTCTCTGATTTGGGTGTCAAAAGAATAATATGGAAGAGGGCATGGCTTCATCAAGAGCCAATTCATCTGTAGACATGAGACATGACGTCATCGATCATTGGTCACCATTCCATTCAGGCATATGTCAAATATGGGAATCATTGTGTGACGGGGAGGGACCTGTGCGGGGGGTATGAATTGGAAAGCAAATTGGTCATTGGTACGGCTTGTTCCCAGCGCGGTCAAAGAAGAAAAGTAAGGTGAAAGCACTTTTTGCTCATATGCGTGGAAACGCATATGGTGAATGGTTGGAATTGCCTGAGAACGAAGGATCCCTGTCCCTGGAAAGGAATCGGAGGAGGATATTACAGGAAAGGACTATCCATGAATCACTGCCTCCTCCTCCTCCTCTTTCTCACTCTTTTTGTCACAGGGAACGAACGACCGAACGACCGGCCGGCGGCAGTCTTCGCCTCAGGCTGTTGGTTAGTGGCCGGGGAAGGAAGAAAATTAAACCATACTTTGCCGAAATCCCCTGTTAGGAACTGGTTGACCCAAAACCTTATGTTGGTAACAAACATTCAGAGGAGTTCGCGTCCTATGGGTGAATCCGCATCCTCCTCCACTTTGGCCAGATCTCTATCGAAAAGGGACCCTCCTCCTCTTCTTCTTTCTTCCTCTTTGTGGCGGCGGCGGAAGCTCCAATCCATTCCCCCTTTCTCCCCCTTTTTGGTATGGTGGTCGCCCTCCCCCGCAGCCATGAGTCAACAAAGCTGAAAAGGGGAGAAAAAGGGGGAGAAATTGAGAGATCAGAGGCGAACGGGGAGAAAGTCCTTTTGCGAAAGCGACATTTTTGCAGGAGAAACCCACATAGAACCCTTGGGAGTGCCGAGCGAATAGGTTGCCAACCAGAAAACTCGTGATGATGGTATTTAGTTGCTACTGCGCGCTGTGCTGTGGTACGCTTCTCGTATTTCCAGGAATTCTAGAGTGGGAGAATGAGATCGAGGCTCGATCCCTCGCCCCGCCGAAACATCAAAAACATTTCTTTGCCTCCCCCACCCACCTCTTCTCTTCGTTCTCGCTTTTCCACAACCAGAAATATAGGAAACCTATGTCAGCCTCCTCCTCCCCTCTCTCTTCCCTCCTCCAGGAAGTAGTAACCAGGTGGTGGTTCTGAAGTCAGGCAGTGTCAGCAACACAAACATCTCCAAGGAGCAGAGGAACTAAATTTATAGGAGAGTTGGAGTTGCTTGCTTTTCCTAGAAAAAAAAGTGAAAAGGAATTTCTTCTTAATTATCGTATCTGGCGTCACCGTGACCTCCGAAGAGGAGGGGGAAAGAGGGGGGAGGGGAAACTGTCCTTGCCACCGTCTCGGTCGAAAGGTGTGAAAGTTTACTTTTTTTCTTTCCTCCTCTTTTTCTCTTCTATACTTTTGCTCCCCCACTGCTTACGAAAGAGCCAGAAGGGAAAGTGACACTAACAGGAAAAGCAGCATTGGGGCAAAGGAAGACTAGAGAAAGAAGGGAAAGGTAGATTCATTCACGCCAAGAAGCACTATGCCACAAGAATAGCCAGTTCATTGGGACAGTTTCAAACCTTAAAAAATAGAGAAGAGAGAGAGGAAATTGAAATATTCCACAGCAAAGAGGGAGACGGAATGTTTTCTTTGGCAAAAGTTCCTCCCTCCCGATCCCGAAGCAGTCACCACGAACAGGACAAAAAGCCACTGTGGTGTCGAGTTACCCCATCTCCCCCCCCGAACGGACTGGCGGAGGCGAGAAAGTTCGTTCATTCGTTGCAAAAAGTCCAACGAAGAAAAGGAAGAGAGAAAGAGAAGAGAGCTTTAGAAAAATGTCAATCAGACGTCGCTCTCCTCCTCCTCCTTTCTCGTCTGCTTCTGTGCGCAGAAGTAGTAAACTTCCTGGGCCTATAGCCTCTCCCTCTCTCCCTCCTTCTTCTCCACCTATATTTCCTCCTGTGTAATACGCCCACGCAAGGCGGGCTAGCCTGAAAGGTAGAGGAAGCTTTTTTCCTGCGGCTTGGAAAGGTTAGCGCAGACAAACCCTGCTTCCCCTAAACTTTTTTCCTTTAAAAAACTTTTTTCCTCCAGAAAGTTTATGGGGCGAAACGTTTGTAGCTGTTGCTAGCCTTTTTTTCAAAAAAGTGGGCCCGACAGCCGGAGAGAAAAAGCATGTCTATGTGAGATATTGGGGCACTTGGGGAGGGACGGGCATACGAAAGTATGTCTACATATGAAGCAGCAGCAGCAGCATCTCCTGCCCTCGGGGAGGAAGGGAAATAAGGATGTAAACGGGGAGAGTCCTAATGTGGCCATGAATTCTCGTATCGGAATAAAAAATTGGAAAGAATAAAAAAAGGGGGCAGACTTCCTTTTCGCGTAAAATCTTCCCAAGGGATACAGTACAGCTTCTTTTTAGGGAGAGTGAGCAAAATGTACAGTAGCCGAAAGGGGAAAACCAGAATAGTAGACTCTTTAATCTGAAAAAATACGTCGGTCGCCAGTTTTTGGAGGGATATAGGCTGCTGACGTTTATTCCTTCTTCTTCCCCCTCGCTTTTCACTGGAATATGGTTGGAGGGCTTTCTTCCTCGATCTTCTGAAGGGGCGGAGGGTTCGTTTTTTCCTTTTGCCCCCGAGGGCTTAAAAGTTGGAGAGACAAGAAAGTTGTCGAATAGATCTTCCTTTTTTCCACTTCCAGGATGATTTTTTAAAGAAAGAAAGAGGACGGTTTTTCCCCTACTCCAAAAATTCGTTTTGCATATAGTGAAGGAAGGGAGGGCGACCCCGGCTAAATATGGTACATATATATGGTACATGCAGCTAGTGAGTGACCTGAACGCTTGGGGGAAATCTCCTTTGTGGTCGAAGCACTGCTAAAGGACTTTTTTTTGCAACAAAGGAGGGCAAAAACTTTCTACGGCGTCAATACGTCAAAACGCGACAAGAAACCTTTACAAAACTTTTTAAGTGAAAGCCAGAGGTTTTTTCTCCCGATCTTCTTGAAAAGCAAACCACGGAAAAGGGACAACACGAGAGGAGGCAGCACAAATAGAGATCGAGAAAGGGGCCTTGAGTGCTTGCTACAGCCAACGCGTGTACGCAACCCACTGTTTCCCTGCTTCTTTTCAGTTTTCCGTCCTAGGGAGGGAGGAGCACTTTTTTTGCCCTGAAACCCTTTCCCGCTATACTTTCGCCTCCTTCTCCTCCTCCAACACTGGAAAGCGAGGGGGAGGGAAAAAAGTCTGTCTTATCAGTCCTCTTCCTCCTCCTCAAGGCGGCTTTTTGAGTGCTGCGGGCGAGAAGAGCGCGGAGGAGTGCGTATGGCGAAAACGTGGGAATCGCCGAATGCCCTTTTTGGCATCATTATATTAAATGCATTTTAATTCACAAAGTACAATGCAGTATTTAAGCGCGATTTGATGAAAGGTACGCATTCCTGGAAAAGAGAGGAGCATGGGCACTCTCCTCCTCCTCCTCCTCCTTCTCCTCGTGGCAGCCACAGGCAACAACAACGCGAAAGCTCCATTTTTCTCTTGTTCCTTCCCCCGTACTCATATCATACCTTTTTTAATTAAGACCGATGATGATACACAGACAGCTGGAGGAGGGGATCTGGCATTGGGCGTGGGTGGGTGGCGCCCGGGGCATTGTGAGCCTGAGAGGAGAGTCGGTCGGAGGGAAATTCAGGAGAGTTTAATTGGAGAAGCTTAATATTCCGTAAAATGGTTTTTTTGCGGAAAAGAGATGGATCGAGGGAAATAAAAGGCAGTGTTTCAGCCGTACCTGGGTACAAATGTGAGCCTCTGAGTACACACAACGAAAAGGTGCACAGTTTCGCAAGAAGAATGTACATCAGGGAATTAGTAGAGGACGCGCACCTCGTGTCCTCCCAACACACGCGCATTTCCCGAGAAAACAAAGATGGAAAAACAGGAACTTGTGCATGAGTCACTCGGGGAAAAGGGAGGGGAGGAGAATCGTTGCTTTTCCAACGCGCGGTTTCGCGGAAAAAGATTTGCAACTAAGAGAGGAAGGGGGCTGGGGGCTGGGGGGACGCTATCTTCCATCTCCTGCACCACCGGGCAAAGATACGGAGATCCCTGAAGGTCTTCTGAAAGGTCAGGGGAAGAGGGGGGGAAATCCAAAAGGATATTTTATCTACTCTGGTTAGGTAAAAACCGCCGGTGAAAGATTCACACTCTAGTGCGGAAGGACTCGATCGGGAGCGTACGTATTATATTCAGACTTCAGAGTGTCTTTTCCCTATCTTTTTCGTATGTATTTACCTTGTAGCATTTAAGAACCACGCCGAAATCGAAACGATCGAGTTCCCTATAGTTTTTTCGAGGTAGCTAGCCTAGAGCGGCTGTTTTCGTTTCTACTACCAGCCCCGCTGCTGTGCCAGGGCTGTACTTTGGAGATTTTATTATTATGTCTTTTGATCATCTCGGAACAACAACAGCCTTCTCTCTTCTTCCTCTTTCCCCTCATGGCGCGACAAGATTCGCCAAATTTTTGTCTAAAAAGCAAATGAACTGTAGCAAAGTAGGAGTAGGGGGAGAAAAGCGGAAGACTCCTCAATGTTTGGCAAAATTCTTTGTCAAATTTTCCATCCTGGTTCGTCGTCGTCGTCGACAGTTGAGTTGACAGTTCCCCCGGGAGGGATCGAACGCAGGGGAGGGAAAGAGGAAGTCAACAAGGCGGCGGCGGCGGCTTGTTCCTGTTCAGGAGCGGAAGGAACCAAAAAGACAGGCGAGGAAGGTTGGTGGGGGGGAGGGGGGGGCTGTTTACAAGGGCGCAGAGCCGAGGAGGGGGGGGAGAGCGTGGGGGAGGTTGGCCGGAGGTCTAGGGCCCTCGGGCCTTGCTCTTCCGCATGGCGTCTGAATAGT
>JAAUYJ010021469.1_pt1 | contig 16365 bp, 14 predicted proteins | sample 7278031 | NCBI WGS metagenome assembly JAAUYJ01 (sample SAMN14350222, study PRJNA611818) | marine sediment metagenome | isolation source: surface marine sediment (1.8m) | place: French Polynesia: Moorea | collected 2018-08 | reverse complement strand
GGACCGGGTCGATCGCGGCCCGGTAGCCCCGGGCCGGCTGCCGCAGCCTCACCCGCCCGCCCAGCAGGGCGTCCTCGGTGATCGGGTGCGCTCCCTGGAGGGGGGCGCCGGGATCAGCGCGCCGATCGGCCATCGTCAACGGATCTCGTGGGATTCCCCGGCATCGGCCAGCACGCGGCAGGCTCGCTGGTAGTCGTCGTCGCCGACCATCAGACGGCGCGGGATCGCCCCGGCCGAGCCCTCCAGGATGCTGGTGTGCTGATCGAGCAGCAGCGCCGTGATGCCAGCATCGGCCAACAGCGCCTTGACCCAGGACAGCTTGACTACGTCGTTGGTGCGCAACAGTTCTCTCATATGGCACATCCTGGAACCCAGGTCCCGACGTCTCCGACGCGCCGGCCGCTGTCGCCGTCGAGGGTAACCTTCGCGCAATATTGTGAGCCTTTCTGGCGTTTCGTCCAGCCAGCTTGTATGCTATCCGCCACGAAAACGGGCCAAAGGGCGGCAATCACAAGCCATGGGGGTCCCGGGTCCGAGGTTGGGGGGGAGAGGTTTTGGCTGTAGTCGTTGATCTGGAAGGACGCGCCCTGGGGCGACGTCCGAGCCTGGACGCCATCAATGAGCTGATCGGCGAAGATCTCAAGGCGGTCAACGCCCTGATCCTCGAGCGCATGCAGTCTCCGGTCACGCTGATTCCACAGCTCGCCGGCCACATCATCGCGGCCGGCGGCAAGCGGCTGCGGCCGATGCTGACCCTGGCCTCGGCGCGCCTGTGCGGCTATGGCGGCGAGCGCCACATCGGCCTGGCCGCCTGCGTCGAATTCATACACACCGCCACCCTCCTGCACGACGACGTGGTCGATCAGAGCGATCTCAGGCGCGGCCTCGATACCGCCAACGCCCTCTGGGGCAACAAGCCCAGCGTGCTGGTCGGCGATTTCCTGTTCAGCCGCGCGTTCCAGCTGATGGTCGACGATGGTTCCCTGGAGGTGCTGAGGATCCTGTCTAACGCCTCGGCGGTGATCGCCGAGGGCGAAGTCCGACAGCTGGTGACCTCGAACGACCTCGGCACCGTGGAGGAGGACTACCTCGAGGTCATCCGATCCAAGACGGCCGCCCTATTCGCCGCCGCGTGCCGGATCGGCGCCGTGGTCGCGGACCGTCCGCAGTCCGAGGCCGAAGCCCTCGGACGCTACGGTCGGAGCCTGGGCATCGCCTTCCAATTGGTCGACGACGTGCTCGACTACTCCGCGCGGGAGATCGAGCTGGGAAAATCAGTCGGCGACGATTTCCGAGAAGGCAAGATCACGCTGCCCGTGATCCTGGCCCACGAGCGGGCCGGCGAGACCGAGAGGTCTTTCTGGAAACGCTGTGTCGAAAACCTCGAGCAGGGCGACGAGGATCTGGAACAGGCGATCTCCCTGATCGACGGCCACGGTGTGATGGAGGATTGCTTCGCCCGGGCCCGCCGCTACGCCGACGAGGCTCGCCGTGCGCTCCACGTCTTTCCCGCCACCCCGGAGCGCGACGCGTTGGAAGAGGTCGTGGACTTTTGCGTCGACCGGGCCTACTAGCCCGCCGGCAGCCGCCGCGGCCCCGTCAGCCGCCCTACTCGCAAGTGGCCGGGTAGCCCAAGCAGACGTAAGGATCGGACTCCAAGGTCCAAAGCGGATCGTTCTTGGTCGTCTGAATCGTGCGCGGTGCGCAACTCGCGATGAACAGGGTCGCGATGACGATTACCAGAGCGCGGATCATGGCGCGGCTCCCCTCTTTTCAATGCCCCCTCGGGCCGTGCTCGCCCGTTGCTTCCTAGGTACCGGCCCACGCGCGCGCCGTCAACCGTCGTCGGCCCCGGCCATGCCGCCGCCGCCATACCGAAAAAGGGCCAGGCCATCGGCCTAGCCCCTTCTTGCGTCGGCGTCGCTCCAGAAATGGGCGCCGGATGTTGGTCGGGGAGAGAGGATTTGAACCTCCGGCCCCCGCCTCCCGAAGACGGTGCTCTACCAGGCTGAGCTACTCCCCGGCGCGGGCGGTTTATAGCGGCTCGGCCGGAACCTGGCAATGGCCGCGTCGAGGCGCGATTTTGGCCGGTTTCCGGGCCTAGGAGAGGGCGGGCGGGCCGGCTTCATCCTTGTGCGGCAAAGGGCCCTGGTCTACTTTCGTTTCGCCTTCCACTAACCTCGAGTCATTCGGAAACAGGCGGGGCATGCGGGTCCAAATTGCGGATTGCGCTCGCCGGTCGCCGGATGGCGGGCGTCGAATTCAACGAGGGTTCGTCAGACAATGCACCGTCGCTCGTTTGTGAATTGTGCCACGATTGCGCTCCTGGCGGGAAGCTTGCTTGGCGCGGCCATCGTCGCCGACAGGGCGGAAGCCGCAGACCCGGTGCGCCTCAAGATGGGCAGCGCATTCCCCGGGGACCTGGTGCAGCTCGGCTCGCTGGGCAAGAGGCTCTCCGAGAAGGTCGAGTTGGTCACCGGCGGCAGCGTCCAGCTCAAGTTCTTCGAGCCGCACGCTCTCGTCCCGCCGCTCGATATGTTCGACGCGATCTCCACCGGCTCCCTCGACGCCGCCTGGTCGACCCCCGGATACTGGTACGGAAAGGAGAAAGCTCTGCCGCTATTCTCCGCCGTTCCGTTCGGCCCGAGCGCCAGCGAGTACGCCGCCTGGATCTACTACGGCGGCGGCGAGAAGCTGATGCAGGACATCTACGACAAGCACAACATCGTGTCGATGATTTGCGGGGTGATCGCGCCCGAGGCCTCCGGCTGGTTTCGCCATGAGATCAAGTCGGTCGAAGACCTCAAGGGACTCAAGATGCGCTTCTACGGCCTCGGCGCCAGGGTGATGGAAAAGGTCGGCGTTTCGACCCAGCTGATCGCCGGCCGCGATGTCTACTTGGCCCTCGAGCGCGGCTCGATCGACGCCACGGAGTATTCCATGCCGGCTATCGACCTGGATCTCCGCTTCTACCAGGTCGCCGGCCACTACTATTTCCCGGGCTGGCATCAGCAGTCGACCCTGTTCGAACTGATGATCTCGAAGGACAAGTGGAAACTGCTGAGCAAGACTCAGCAGGAGCAGATCCGGATCGCCTGCGGCGACAACTTTCGCGACGGCTTGGCCGAGGGTGAGGCGATCCAATTCGCCGCGCTCAACGAGCTCAAAGCGAAGGGCGTGGAGATGCACCGCTGGCCGCCCGAGGTCCTGGAGACCCTCGAAAGAGCCTGGGACGAGGTCGCCGCAGAGTTGTCCGCCGAGGACAAGACCTTCAAGAAGGTCTGGGCCTCGCTGAAGGAATTTCGTGCCAACTATGCGATCTGGAGGGAACTCGGCTATCTGAATTAGCCTTTTCCCACGCGGGCCGCTGCCAGTCCTGCTATGGGCCGCGATGCGCCGGAGATCCAGTGAGCGGGTTCCAGCGCGTTCGCGTTCCGCAAGCGAGGTCGAGGGTCGCCAGCTTGTATCGTCTGTTCAAGGTAGGCGATGGCGACGACCGGGTGCGGACCCTTGCAGCCAAGTAGGCGTCCTGCCCCGATGTTGCGCTGAATAGGGTGAGGCGTTCGACGCGGAAGCGCGTCGCTCACTCGGTCTTGGTCTCGATCCCGCTCGCCGCGGCAAATCGCAAGCTCAGTTGGCCGATCCTCAAAGCGGTGGTCGAGCGGTCTGCGCGCTCAGCGGCGAAACTGCCGTTATGGCGGGAACGCACTGCGGGGACTCGAAGCCCGGTCAGGCGGCGAGCTGGCCCAGCTTCGCCATCAGGTATTCGATGTCGGCTTCGGCGATCCGGTCCGCGGGATCTTCGAAGTGCGTCAGCATGCGCTCGACCATGCGCGCGATGTAGCGCTCGCGATCGAACGGCCCGCCGTCGTAGTCGGTCTCCTTGGCCACGTCGATCCCGGCACGGTAGGCGGGGAACAGCTTCTCCGGCAGGCCCGAGCGCGAATAGAGCGATTCGAGACCGAGCTTGCCCTGGTCGTGGATCAGGATCCGCGCGTTCTGCACCGGAATGCGGGCGAGCCGTGCCAGCGCGACTTCAAAGAAGGCGAGATCGCCCATCGCCAAGGCACGCAGCATCACCGAGGGCGTGAGCCTCCCGTTGACTTGCATCTGTTCGACCAGGCGCTCGAGGTCCGCATCGCTGGAGCCGTCGCTCAGCAGGCTCACCGTGGCGCGCTCGCGCGCCTGCATGAGAATATTGGAGATCTGGTCGGACGGCAGATCGTAGCTGGCGGTGAGGACAGTTTGCAGCTTATCGGTCAGGGCGCTGACCAGCTGCTCGGACAGGGCGGACGGCATGTTGGGCCGGCGGGACAGCGATTCGGAGACTCGCTCGCTTTCGCCGTAGTTCTCGATCACCCGGTCCAGGGCCGCCTCGTCGAGCTCGGCCCCCTCGTTGGAGACCAGCCGGGCTACCGCCGCCTCATTGCCGGTGTCGATCAGCGCATCGGCGACCGGCCCGGAGACCGTCCGCCGCTGGGCGATGGCGACCTGCTTGGCCGAGCTCTCGCCCTTGACGATTTGGATCAAGTCCTCGTCGGTCAGCACCTCGGAAAACTTGAGGATCGGCAACGCCACCGACTCGACGTCCTTGGCAAGCGCCAAGGCGATGTCGTGCGGCACGTCCGGGCAGGACTTGATGTGCGCCGAGAGGGCCTCGCGCACGCGCACCTGCACGTCCTGCAGCACGGCGCGGAAGATGTCTTCGGCGATCTGCCGCTCGGAATCGCTCAAGCGGCTGGCCTCGAACTGACCGGCGATCTTACCCACCGTCTGTGCGCGAATCTTCGGGGAGGGATCTGCCAACAGTCGGGCCACGTCAGCCTTCGAGAGGCTGGCAGGCGCATTTTTCTTGGCTGCCACTCTGGGTCTCCCTTTCGGCATAAGCCCACCCCCCAAAAGCGGGTGCAGGTGCTTTGGGCCAAAACGCAAACGATTATGATTGATTGCCGGTTAAGCTATCTTTAATGCGCCACGGGCGGCTCGGAGGCACCGAAAAAGGCTTTCGTCCGGCATGGCATAAGGGGTTCGCGTTAACCTCGATCGAGGGCTAGTTCTTGGCCAGAAGCGCCGCACCGACGGCGCGCACCTGAGCCTCGATGTCGATCTCCATGTAGGACGTGATCTCGAGCTCGCGATCCTCGAAGACGTCGCGGTCGCCGTGCGCGCGCTGCCAGTCCTCGACGGTCCGGTCGCGGACCTCCAGCAGCTCCAGGATTTGCGGCTTGAACAGGCGGACCATGGCGCTGACCCAGCGGTTGGCCGGCCAGGACGGCCGCGCGATGTCGACCTTGAAGTAGTCCAGGAGGGTCGCCACGTCGGCCGCCCTATACCAGCACTCGCCGGTCACCCAGCGGTTGACGGTGAACAACCGGAAGGGCAGCCCGGCGCTGGTCATGGCGATGGCGATCAAGTGGCTGAGCGCGTCGTTCGGGTCCTTCGGTGGCTTGAAATTGGGCACCGGGGCCGGCTTGATTCCCGGCGGCATGCCTTTGGGCCGGATGAAGGTGTGAAAGTGGCCATGCTCCAGGTCGAAACGCTGATCGGCCGGATGGGCATGGTAGTAGAACTGGCCGTGCGTTTCGCGATCATAGACGTCGCCCGGCGGATAATGGTCCCATTCGTAGAAAGTGTCGTGTCCGCGCAGCAGCTCGCCCACCACGTTGTCGCCGGTCTTGGTCAGCACGCGGTGAATCTCGACCAGCTCACGCCCGGCCTCGGCCAGGGTCTCGAGCTCGTCCCTCGGGAGCGTGGCAAGGTCGGTCCGAGACTTGACCTCTACCCCGGATATCGCCTCAGCTACGCGCATAGCTCTTTACCAGATCGCAATCCCGGCCTCGCTTGCAAGCCTGACCGCGCTCAAGATGCCGTGAGATGCCGGTGAAGGGAAGCCTCCAAAGAGCGCCGGCCGGCCTAATCGGCGATCAGGCGGAAGCCGATCAGAATGTGCTTCAAGTGGGCGGGCCTGGCGTGCCGGGCGGCGGGCCGGCATACGCCGCAGCCCTTGTCGTCCCATGACCCGCCCTTGACCACGAAGCGGCCCGGGTTTCCGGCGCTGGCAGTCCATTCGAAGACCTGCCCCGCCGCATCGAGCAGGCCGTAAGGGCTGGCCCCCTCGGGGAAAGAGCCGACCGGCAGGGTATCGAAGGGCCCCCGGTCGTGACTGTTGGCCCGGGACGGGTCCCAGTCGTCGCCCCAGGGAAACACCCGGCCGTCTTTGCCGCGCGCCGCCTTCTCCCACTCCAGCTCGCGCGGCAGCCGCCAGCGGCGCCCCGAGACCTCGCCGAGCCAGGCGGCATAGGCTTCTGCATCGGCGTGGCTCACCAGCACGACCGGATGGTCCTCGCGCCCGGGCGGCGGCGCCGAGTCGTGCCAGGCATGGCGACGGGTTCGCGCGTAGGGATGAATCAGCTTGTAGCTCTTCCAGGTCGCCTCATCGACCTCGGGCGCGGCATGGCCGGTGGCGGCCACGAAGGCGGCATATTGCCGGTTGGTGATGGGCGTCCTTGTGATCGCGTAAGCGGAGGTGCGATGCGGGCCCCGCGGCCGCTCGTTCTCGTACCACTTCCGCTCCCGGGTCCGCGAATGGCCGTAGGCCGCTTCGTCCAGGCGGTAGCCGGTCTCCCGCTCCGCGCGGCCGGAGCCGGCGATGAAGGCGCCGGCTGGAACCTCGATCAGCTCGGGCAGCGACAACGCGTCCGCCGCCGCCGGCCGAACGGCCAGGAAGGCCGCCGAACAGGCGAAGACGAGGAGCCGCCTCACTGTACTTCGATCAACCGTCTCATCGGCCCCTTCGCCGCCCCTAACCGCGGACCACCAGCACGGAGCAATCGGCGTGCCGAACCACCCGCGCGGCGTTGGGTCCCAAGAGGTAGTCTTGCAGCTCGGGCCGATGCGAGGCCATGACGATCAGGTCGGCCTTGATGTTCTCCGCCGCACTGAGAACCTCTTTGTAGATGGTGCCGTGGGCCACGATGCGCTGGACCTTGAGGTCTCCCGGGATCTTTTCCTTCACGTAGCCGTCGAGGGCCTCCTTCGCCTTGTTGATGGCCTTCTTTTCGAAGCCTTCCGGGAACAGGTTGGCCACGTAGGCCGATCCCATGCTCGGCACGACGGTCATCACGTGCAGCCTGGCGCCGTAGGCCTTGGCGGCGTCCAGGGCGACGTTGAGCGCCCTTTCCTGGGTCTCCGCGTTGGGCAGGTCGACGGGGAAGAGGATGTCTTTGAACATGCGTTCGTGCCTCGCGCTCAGGCCGCGGCCGCGGCGGCGGCCCCTTCGACCGGGCGCCGTCGCCGCTGCAGCAATATGATCAGACCGAAGACCAGCAAGGCGGGGATGTAGAAGAGCTGCTTGGGCATGCGGTCAGCCGGAGTCTCCACCGCCTTGATCTCCCAGTCGAAGTCGAGCCCCGCCTTCTCAGCCGCGCTGTCGAACACGACGTTGTCGATCAGGACCTTGCCCTCCTCTTCGCGCAGCTCGATTCCGGCGTTCGTCATCAGCCGTTCCGCCCCATCGCCTACGGCGCCGAGCGGCAGAACCACCGTCTTGGATTCCAGGTCACCGTCGATGTTCTCGCCTTCTACCTGAAGCCTGATCTCCGTGTCCGCCGCGGCGCTGCCGGCGAGCTCCACCAGCTGCGCCGGCGCGACCTGATCGTAGGGCGGCTGCACCATATCCAGCCAGAAGCCCGGCCGGAACAGCGAGAAGGCGACCAGCACCAGGACGAGCGATTCCCAGAGCCGGCTCTTGACGATGAAGAAACCTTGGGTCGCCGCCGCGAAGATCAGCATGGCCGCGACCGCGATCAGGAACACGAAGGCTGCGTGCCAAAAGCTTTCGACGCCGATCAGCAAGAGCTCGGTGTTGAAGATGAACAGGAATGGCAGGATCGCCGTACGGATGTCGTAGGTGAAGCCCTGGATGCCTGTCTTGATCGGATCGCCGCCCGATACGGCCGCCGCCGCGAAGGCGGCAAGCCCCACGGGCGGCGTGTCGTCCGCCAGGATCCCGAAATAGAACACGAAGAGGTGCACCGCGATCAGCGGCACGATCAGACCGGACTGGGCGCCCAAGGTCACGATCACCTGGGCCATCAGCGAGGAGACGACGATGTAGTTCGCCGTCGTCGGCAGCCCCATGCCCAGGATCAGGCTGATGATGGCGGTGAAGATCAGGACCAGCATCAGGTTACCGCCGGAGATGAACTCGACGAACTCGGTCATCACCTGGCCGATGCCGGTGAGCGTGACGGTGCCGACGATGATTCCGGCGGCCGCCGTCGCCACGCCGATCCCGATCATGTTGCGCGCACCCGCGATCAGGCCGTCGATCAAATCCTGAAAGCCTGCAAGCACGGCGCTGTGCATCTCGCCGGCCCTGCGGAAGATCACGAAGAGCGGCCGCTGGGTGATCACGACGAACATCATCACCACCGTCGCCCAGAACGCCGAAAGTGCGGGCGAGAGGCGCTCGACCATCAGGCACCACACGAGCACCACGATCGGCAGCAGGAAATAGAGACCAGACTTGATCGTCGGGCCGGGCATCGGGAGCGAGACGATCTCGGCATTGGGATCGTCCATCTCCAGCTCCGGGTAACGCGCCGCGTAGGCCAGTAGAGCCAGGTATGCGATCAGGATCACCATGGCGGAGATCCAGAAGGTGGCATCGCCGAAGGCCGTCTTGGTCCAACTGAAGCCGTAGTAGACGATGCCGGCGAGGATGACGAGGCCGGCGATGGTCGCGACAAAGGTGAAGGCGCTGCGCGCAAGGGTCGTCTCGAAGGCACGCGGCAGGCCTCTCATGCCCGCCTTGCAGGCCTCGAGGTGAACGATATAGACCAGCGCGATGTAGGAGATGATCGCCGGCAGGAAGGCGTGCTTGATCACCTCGACATAGGAGATCCCGACGTACTCGACCATGAGGAAAGCGGCCGCGCCCATGATCGGCGGGGTAAGCTGGCCGTTGGTCGAGGAGGCCACCTCCACGGCGCCGGCCTTCTCGGCCGGAAAGCCGACGCGCTTCATCAGAGGGATCGTGAAGGTGCCGGTGGTGACCACGTTGGCGATCGAGGAGCCGGAAACCAGGCCGGTCATGCCCGAGGAGACCACGGCGGCCTTGGCCGGACCGCCGCGCATGTGGCCCAGCAGGGAAAAGGCCACCTTGATGAAGTAATTGCCGGCGCCCGCCTTCTCCAAGAGGGAGCCGAACAGCACGAACAGAAACACCAGCGTCGTCGAGACGCCGAGGGCGACGCCGTAGACGCCTTCGGTCGACAGCCACTGGTGCGACATGGCCTTGGCGAAGGAGGCGCCCTTCCAGCGGATCACCTCCGGCACCACGTCGCTGTCGCCGAAGAAGACGTAGGCCAGGAACACCAAGGCCACGACCATGAGCGGCGGGCCCAAGGAGCGCCGCGTCGCCTCCAGAAGCAGAATCATGCCGGCGCCTGCCACGATCAGATCGAGCTGGGTCGGGATGCCGGGCCGCTCGGCGAGCTCGCGATAGAACAAGAAGAGGTAGCCCGTACAGAAGGCGCCCACCAGGGCGAATGCCCAGTCCTGGATCGGGATTCGATCGCGCGGCGAGCGCTTCAGCGCGGGATAGGCGGTGAAGGCGAGAAAGACCGCGAAGGCCAGATGGATCGAGCGCGATTGCGAGTCGTTCAGCACCGGCAGGATCTTGGCAAAGGTGTAGGGTAAGGGCGAAGCGATCCAGAGCTGAAACAGCGACCAGGCCAGGCACACACCGAGCAGCAGCTTTCCGACCGGTCCGGCGGGACTGCGCGCGCCCGTGTCCGCCGCGGCCACGAAGTCTTGCAACTCCTCATCCGACATCTGGGTACTGACGGATTTGTCGTCGCTCATCTGCTCTTCCCCCTGATCGTCCTAACCTCGCCCCCGGGTCGAAAGGATCGCCCTATGGGGCTTCGCGTCGGGCCGTTCCGATCCGTACCGAGACTGTTCCGCGAAGACCTCGCCACGCGGACTACATCAGCCCTTGTTCTTGGAAATAGCGTTCCGCGCCCTCATGAAGCGGCACGGAAATGCCCTCAGTCATCATCCTGTTCGGCTCGAGCGTGCCGAAGGCCGGATGCATCCGCTTGAACTGCTCGAAGTTGTCGAACACGGCCTTGACCACGGCGTAGACCGTCTCGGCATCGACATCCGCCGAACTCACCACCGTCGCCTTGACGCCGAAGGTGGTCACTGGCTCCGGGCTGCTGGCGTACATCCCGCCCGGAATTTGCGCATAGGCATAAAAGGGATTCTCCGTCACCAGCTTGTCGATCGCGGGCCCCTTCACGTCGACCAACTGGGCGTCGCATAGCCCGGTCGCCTTGTTGACCGAAGCGTTGGGATGGCCAACGGTATAGACCATGGCCTCGACGCGGTCGTTGCACAGCGCGATGGACTGTTCGGCCGCGTTGTACTCCTGGGCCACCAGGAAGTTGTCCCGCGACCAGCCCATGGCCGCCATGACCACCTCCATGGTCGCCCGTTGGCCCGAGCCGGGGTTACCGATGTTGACGCGGCGGCCGTCAAGATCGCCCAGGCTACGGATCCCCGAATCGCGCCGCGCCACCACCGTGAAGGGCTCGCTGTGCACGGAGAAGAGCGCGCGCAGGTTCTTGTAGGTGTCGTCCATGAATTCGAAGGGGCCGCTCTGATTGTAGGCGTGGTACTGCCAGTCGGACTGCGCCAGCCCGAACTCGATGGCCCCGCCGCGCACGTTGCTCAAGTTGAAGAGGGACCCGTCGGTCGGCAGCGCGGTGCAGTCGAGGCCTTGGACGTTGCGGGTCACGAGCCGGCAAATCGCCCGACCGACCTGATAGTAGACGCCCTCGGTACTGCCGGTGCCGATGATCACCTCGGCGGCCGCGACGCGCGGCGGCACCGAGGTCGTCAGCGCAAAAAGGATCGCGGCCGCAAGAACCCATTTGCCGCTCAGCTTCATGATCGCCTCCCTCCCGGAACGCGTGCGACTGCACGCCATCCGGCGATCCACTCAGATTTGGGCCACCTCCCTGGCCAGTGTCGTCCCGCGCCACCCCTTGTGGGCGCGGCTCAGTCCTGCGCGCCGCCGAGCTCCAAAATCAACAAACGAATGCCTCGACCGAGGCGAAGAGAGGGGGGACGGCCCCCGCGGCCGTCCCCGGTTCTCGTCACATCCAACCTTTTTCTTTGTAGTACTTCGCCGCGCCGTCGTGCAGAGGCGCCGAAAGACCGTCCTTAACCATCTCTTCCGGCTTCAGGTTAGCGAATGCCGGATGCAGCTTCTTGAACTGATCGAAGTTCTCGAAGACGGCCTTGACCACCACGTAGACGACCTCCTCCGGCACCGCCGTCGAGGACACAAAGGTGGCGCCGACACCGAAGGTGTTGGTGTCGCCATCGGTGCCCCGGTACATGCCGCCCGGGATCGTCGCCTTACGATAATAGGAATTGTCCGAGACCAGACCGTCGATCGCCGAACCGGTGACAGGCACGAGCACGGAATCACAGGACGTCGTGGCCTCCTTGATCGACCCCGAGGGGTGCCCGACCGTGAAGATCATGGCATCGATCTTGTTGTCGCAGAGCGCCTGCGACTGCTCGGCCGACTTCAACTCGGAAGCCAGGGCAAAGTCCGACGTGCTCCAGCCCATCGCCTCCATGACCACTTCCATGGTGCCGCGCTGACCGGATCCGGGATTGCCGATGTTGACCCGCTTGCCCTTGAGGTCGTCGAAGCTGGCGATTCCCGCATCGGACCGCGCCACCACGGTGAAGGGCTCCGGGTGGACGGAGAAGACCGCACGCAGGTCCTTGTAGGCCCCGGCGTCCTTGAACTTCGAGGTGCCGTTGTAGGCGTGGTACTGCCAGTCAGACTGGGCCACGCCGAAATCGAGCTCGCCCTGCTTGATCGTGTTGATGTTGTAGACCGAACCGCCGGTTGACTCGACCGAACAGCGTACGCCGTGCTCTTTGCGGCCTTTATTGACCAGACGGCAGATCGCGCCACCGGTCGGGTAGTACACGCCGGTCACGCCGCCCGTGCCGATGCTGATGAATTTCTGCTCCGCAGCGGTTCCCGGCGCCGAGGAACCCGCCATGACGGCTGCCACGGCGAAGGCCGCTGCAACGGAGGTCAACGCAAGTCTTTTCATAGGGTGCACTCCCACTGCCCGTTTCATTGAGAATAAGTAGCTCGGAGCCGCTAAGGCCAAAATGAGGCTACGGCCGCCCGCGCCGCGCCAGACCGAGCCCGCCGGCCCAGACTGGCGCGCAGCGCGCAAATGGGCGGCCGCCCGCCGTCACGGCGCCCGGAACGGCTCGGCGCAAAGGCGCCAACCTTGGGAATCCTGATGGCTTAGCTCTCCCTGCCAACGGCTTGACATGCTTTTCGCACTTGTTCTGCCCCCTATTGAACACATTTCCAAGCCGAAAGGCCACCGGTAATTGGTTTCAGAACCAGGGGCTTGCAGGCGCCTTGCCGCCCGGAGGGGTCACTTCCAGCCTCGTTCCTTGTAATAGAGTAAGGCGCCCTCGTGGAGCGGGGCCGTATTCGCCGTGTCGACCATCTGCTCGGCCGTAAGCTGCGCGAAAGCCGGGTGCTGGCGCCTGAGCTCCTCCAGCTGGTCGAAGATCCCGCGGACCAGGTTGTAGACGACCTCGGTCGGCTGGCCGGCGTGGGTAACCAAGGTCGCACGGACCCCAAAGCTCAGGGTGCGCTCGGGATTGCCCCGATAGATCCCGCCGGGAATCGCGGCCGCGGCGAAGTAGGGCCAGTCGGTGACCAGGCCGTCGACGGCCCGCCCGTCGACCTCGACCAACTTCGCCAGGCAGCCCTCGGTCGCCGCCGCGATCAGCCCGTTGGGATGGCTCGTGGGCAGGATGAAGGCGTCGATCACGCCGGCGCAGAGCGCCTGGACCTGTTGGTCGAGCCCCAGGTCCATGACCTCGGCGAAATCTCGCCCCTTCCAACCGAGGCTCTGGATCAGCATCTCGGACACCGACCTGACCGCGGTGCCGTTGGGGCCGAGGTTGATCCGCTTCCCGCGCAGATCGGCCAGCTTGTCGATGCCGCTCTCCCGCGCCACCACGATCGTCAGCGGTTGGGCGTGAAGCGAGAACAGGGCGCGCAGATCGTTGAAGGGTTCCTCTTTGCCGAGCAGGCCGCTGCCTTGGTAGGCGTGGAATTGCCAATCGGATTGCAGCAGCGCGAAGTCCAAGTCGCCCGATTCGAGCCGCTTCAGATTCTCCGCGGAGCCGTCGGTGCTCTCAACCAGGCAGCGCAGTTCGAGGTCGTCACGGTGCTTGTTGATCAACCGGCATAGCGCCCCGCCGGCCGGGTAGTAGACCCCGGCAACCGGCGCGGTGCCGAGCACGACGATACGCTCTTCGCCCTGCGCCGCCGGGGACGCGCCCCAGGACAGCAGCAAGACCGCGGCCAGACCACCGAACTGACGGAACACGCGGGCGGCCGCTGATCGCAACCGCGTCACGGCCCCGAGGCCTCTCGCCTAGACCCTGTATCAGCCTGACAGGATCGCGCGCGCCTCCTCGGCGCTCGCCAAGGGCCGGCCGATCGCCGCGGCCCCGGCGGCAACGGCGGCGACCAGGGCCGCGTTGTCCGGCGCCAGACCGCCGTCCGGCAGGTGCAAGTTGTTCTCGAAGCCGACACGGGCATGTCCACCCAAACCGGCCGCGGTGACGGCACAGGCCGTCTCCGTCGGGCCGAAAGCGCAAACCGACCAGCTATGATTACGCCGATTCGCGGTCAGGAACGGCACCAGATCTGTCGGCTTCGACTTCTGGCCCGCGGTGTAACGGCCCAAAACGAAGAGCAAGGCGTGCCGCTCGCCCGGGATCACGCCGCGCGCGACAAGTGCGTCGAAGCGTTCCAGTTCGTCGGCCGCGTAGAGGATAAACTGCGGCAGAATGCCCTCCCCGCGCAGCCACGTGAGAAAGTCCGCCGCGGCCCGTTCATCGCCCTCTTCCGGTAGCAGCTCGCGCAGCGCCAAGCTGACCGCCTCGGGCCGCAGCTCGCGGACCATCGCTATCTGTTCGTCCACGCCGTAGATGCCGACCGATTCGCTGGTCACCTGGATCACCATGCGCGCGCCGATCTCGCGGCGGATCGCGTCGATCGCCGCGCGGTAGCGCCCCGGGTCCAGGCTGTGGCCGCCGGTCTCGTCGCGGACGTGCAAATGGATCATGGCCGCGCCCGCCTCGACGCAGGCGGCCGCGGTGCGGGCGATCTCGTCCGGCGAGATGGGCAGGGCCGGATGGTCGGCCTTGGTCTTGCGCGCCCCGTTCGGCGCCACCGCCAAAAGCAGGGGCGTCGGCGTGGCGTTTGCGTCGGTCACGCTCGGGCCGTCGAGGTGATGTCTTCGAGCGCCGCGTCGACCGCGGTGCCCAGCTTATCGACGATCTCCGCCACCTGCTCGCCGTCGATGATGAAGGGCGGCGCCAACAGCACGTGGTCGCCGTTCGTGCCGTCGGCCGTGCCGCCACCCGCATAGCACATCAAGCCCGCGGCCATGCCTCGCCGCTTGATGTGCGCGAACAGCTTGAACGCCGGATCGAAGGGCTCCTTGCTGGCGCGATCGCGCACCAGCTCGACCCCGATGAACAGGCCGCGGCCGCGGATGTCGCCGACGTGGCGGTGGTTGCCGAAGCGCTCGTGGAGAGCTTGCCGCAGCGCCGCGCCGCGCTCGCGGACGTTTGGCAGCAGCTCTTCGCGCTCGAAGGTCCGTTGCACGGCGAGAGCTGCGGCGCAGGCGGTGGCGTGGCCAATGTAGGTGAAGCCGTGTTGAAAGGCGCCGCTGCCCTCGGCGATCGCGGTGTGGATCTTATCCGCGACCAGCACGGCACCGATCGGCTGATAGCCGGCGCCCAAGCCCTTGGCGCAGGTCAATAGGTCTGGGGCGACGCCGTCCTGCTCGCAGGCGTAGAGGGTGCCGGTCCGGCCCATGCCGCACATCACCTCGTCGAATACCAGCAGCACGCCGTAGCGGTCGCAGATCTCGCGGATCCGCTTGAAGTAGCCCGGCACCGGCGGCACCGCGCCGGCCGTGGCGCCGACCACCGGCTCGGCGAAAAAAGCGGCCACCTGATCCGCGCCGAGCCGTTGGATCTCCGCCTCCAGCTCGTCGGCGACCCGCAGACCGTAGGCCTCCTCGCTCTCCTCGCTGCGCTTGTGGCGGTAGGCGTAGCAGGGCGAGATGTGGCTGGTCTCCATCAGCAGCGGCTGAAAGGCCTCGCGCCGCTTGACGTTGCCGCCGACAGCGAGCGCGCCCAGCGTGTTGCCGTGATAGCTTTGCCGGCGCGCGATGAAGCGCTGGCGCTGCGGCTGGCCGATCTCGACGAAGTACTGGCGCACCAGCTTGATCGCGGTCTCGTTCGCCTCCGAGCCGCCGGAGACGTAGTACACCTTGGCCAGGTCGCCGGGCGCGCGCTCGATCAGGTGCGCCGCCAGCTTTTCGGCCGGCTCGTTGGTGAAGAAGCCGGTATGGGCGTAAGGGATCTTGTCGATCTGTTCCTTGATCGCCTGGATTACCGCGGGGTGGCTGTGGCCCAGGCATGAGACGGCGGCGCCGCCCGAGGCATCCAGATAGCGCTTGCCGTCGCTATCAACCAAGTAGGCGCCCTCTCCGTAAGCGGCACGGGGCAACGGGGCGGAGATCTGTCGATGGAAGACGTAAGTCATCGCAACCAGCTTGGGAGAACCAGGTGGGCCGCAGGTCGGCTCCTGGCGGCGCTATGCGGAAGCCGCTAGTTAAGCCGCCTTCGGGGCGCCATAGCAAGCCTTCGCGCCGGCAGAGGCCAGCCTCGGCTTGCCGCCGCCCAAAATTGTGCCGGCAGCACAAGCCCTGTAGGATGCCGCCGTCGTCCCGGCCGGATGGGACGGCCGCGATCTGGGGGAAGCCTTGCCGTCATGAACCTGAAAGAGCACATCGCCCAAGTCCCGGATTTCCCGAAGCCGGGCATCCTGTTCTACGACATCTCCACGCTGCTGGCCCATGCCGGCGCTTGGCAGACGACCGTCGATCGCTTGGCCGAAGCTGTCTCGGAGCACAGCCCGGACGTCCTGGCCGGCATCGAGTCGCGCGGGTTCCTGGTCGCCGCGCCCCTCGCCCTCAAGCTGGGAATCGGCTTCGTGATGGTGCGCAAGCGGGGCAAGCTGCCCGGCGCCACGATCCCTTTCACCTATGACCTGGAGTACGGCAGCGACACGATCGAGATCCAGGAGAATGCCATCGAGGCGGGCCAGCGGATCGTGGTGCTGGACGATCTGCTGGCCACCGGCGGCACCATGAGGGCGGCGACGGATCTTCTCGGGCAGGTCGGCGGCGATGTCCGCGGCGCCGCCTGCATCAT